>Ga0182013_10005633_pt1 | contig 14496 bp, 10 predicted proteins | sample 612S2MmetaG_FD_120487 | JGI IMG/M metagenome (GOLD analysis project Ga0182013, IMG submission 120487) | Permafrost microbial communities from Stordalen Mire, Sweden - 612S2M metaG | ecosystem: Environmental > Terrestrial > Soil > Wetlands > Permafrost | place: Sweden: Stordalen | collected... | reverse complement strand
GGCGCAGCCGCGGCAGGAGCAGCCGGGGCCGCGGTGGTGGAATCTGGGGCAGTGGTTGAGGATGGGGCTGGAGCTGGGGTCTGAGCTCCCGCGACAATGGCGAGGAACAGGATCGCTCCGGCCATACCTTGCAACACGCTCTGCGGCTTGATTTCCATCTTTTCAGTTCCTCCGAGAAAGTTGACTTGCAATTGCAACTGTGCGAAGAGACGCTGCGGCTGATTCGCCTTGGCTGTCCCAATTGGTCGGCGTTCCCGAGTGGGGCGCCGCGATAGGTCTGTCTCTGTACTTCCTATGAACGCAAGGAAGTTATAAAGAATTCATAAAGAAATCCCTTATGCCGTGCTTTTCGCGGATTTCGTCAAAAAAAGGTTTAATTCCCGATAAGATGCTAAAATCTTTGCTAGTTACCCCTCCACACTTCATCGAAGTTCTGCTAAAGAAGAGCGCCGCAACCGTTGTTGGATCGAACGAAAGACGCCAATTCCGGAGGTCCTTTTCCTCTCCGACCAGCTTTCACATTTCTTCCGGCGCGACGCACGGGAGCACCTGTTCTTGCCGCTCAATCTTGTGGGCGAAATCGAAGAAGGACATCCGACTTTGGACGGAGTGAGGATGATGAATTTCCGCCGGGTTCTGCCCGCTGGCAGACGTCGCGAGACGCTTGCGCAGGGTGGTGCGTCCGCTCCGGCCGCACCTCCAGCCCCCGCCGTGGCCCAGTCCCAGCTTGACGCGGAACGCCTTTGTCGCCTCATCCACGAGACCACGAAGCTCGATCCCCACCGCAAACCCGGCCACCAGTTGGCCTTCCTCGTGCGATCCATCTTTCAGGTCGAGTCGGTCGCCATCTTCGATGCCGATCTGCACGAGGTCTACCAGAGTGGGGAGTGGTTCGACGACCCGCAGAACATGCTGCAAAATATCTCCACCTTCGAGACCGTCAGCGACGATCCGGAGACCGGCCTCAGTCGCAGGGTGCTTCACATGGGCCTGTTGTCCATCGGCGCGCTGGTCATCCGCGGAGAGACTCGCGGTCAGATAGCGACTGCCATCGCCTCTGTGGTCGCCATCACGTTCGATCGTTACCACTCCTTCGCCAACGAGAGCCGGACCGAGATCGCCCGCCAGACCGAGCAACTGCGCACCACCGTGCTCGACAGCCTGGCCCACGCCTACAAAACGCCCTTGACGGTGATCCGGGCGGCCAGCGAAGGTCTGAGCGCCAGGGGCAGTTTGTCGTTGGAGCAGGCGGAGCTGGTGGCGCAGATCGAGGAGCAGACGGCGCTGCTCAACCGATTGACCACCAGCCTGCTCCGGACGGCGCGGCTGCAGGCATCCGAGATGATTCCCCATGCCGAGAAGGTCGAGGTCGCGTCCCTGGTCGAGGACGTGGTGGCAAGCCTGCGCGATCAGCTTGCCAAGGTCAGCGTAAGGGTTGAGATTGCGCGTGACGATCTGTCGCTCCGCTGCGATCGCGGTCTGCTGGTTGCTCTGCTGACCCAGTATGTCGACAACGCCGCCAAGTATGGGGCCCCCGGGACCGCGGCCACCATCCACGCCGAGGACGGCGACTCTGAGGTAATCTTCTCCGTACACAGCAAGGGGCCGGTGATTCCGCCCGCTGACTTCGAGCGGATCTTCGACCGTTACTACAGGTCGTCCGCCTCCTCCAACAAGGCGCCCGGCACCGGTATCGGCCTCTCCATCGCCAAGCGCGCCGCCCAGGCCCAGGGAGGCCACGTTTGGGTCACCAGTGACCTTCAAAAGGGAACGACCTTTTATGCGTCCCTGCCGATCACTCCCCAAGGAGGCATTCGCACTTGACCGCATCGTCTTCCATTCCCGCCATCCGCGTCCTTCTGGTCGATGACGAGCCCGCCATCCGGCGCGCGCTGCGCACCCCGCTGAACGAAATGGGATTCCAGACCACCGAGGCGGTGCGCGGAGAAGATGCTTTGCACCTGGTGCAGACGCAGACCTTCGATGTGGTTCTGCTCGACGTCAACATGCCTGGGATTGGCGGCATGAAGACGCTGGTACGCCTGCGTGCGCTCGCTCCGCGTCTGCCCATCCTGATGCTGACCGTGGTCGACGGAGAAGAGGAAAAGGTGGAGGCCCTGGAGAACGGCGCAGACGATTACATCACCAAACCCTTCAGCATCCGCGAGTGTGTCGCCCGCCTGCGCTCCGCGGTGCGCCGCGCGCAAACCCCGGAACGCAACGAGGACGCCCCCATCGCCATCGGCGAGATCCAGGTGCTTCCCACCCGGCGCGCAGTCAGCAAGGCGGGCCAGTCCATCCACCTCACCCGCAAGCAGTACGACATTCTCTACTACCTGATGACCCACGCCGGCCGCGCGGTCACCTACGGCAAGCTGCTCACCGCGGTCTGGGGCCCGGACTACCGCCAGGAGGTGGACTATCTGCGCACCTTCGTCCGCCAATTGCGCAAGAAGATTGAAGACGACCCCTCCGACCCCAAGTACCTGCTCACCGACGCTTACGTTGGCTATCGCTTCGCGGAGCAGCTGGTTGAGAACGATGTACCGGATGCGCCCGCCAGTTGAAGCTTCTGCAAGAGGGGGCGCCTGGACACGTCTCTTAGGAACTTTCGGCTTTGTTTTTAGGCCATGCTTATGTCACCTGATCGATTCTTTGAGAAGTGGATGGATGAATTAAAATTGAGCAGCACTGGTTTTTCGGCGCTATTGCGGCGCTGCTGCCAAGCGAAGGTTTGCCAAGGAGTGCGGTAAATGGAGTTTGCTCTCAATATGGTCTGGGCAGTGCTGGCAGCCGTCATGATACGGCTGTGGATGTTCTATGCCCAGCGGGAGCGAGCAAAGCGTTGGGCGCAACCGGTCGCTCTGACCATGAGCCTCCTGATCCTCTTTCCCGCGATCTCAATGACAGACGATCTGCTAGCGGTTCAAAACCCCGCCATCGCAGATGTATTCGTCAACTGCCTGCGCCGCGACCACGCGGTCGATGGCCAGCACTCTGACTTTCCCGCTGCTGCCGGGCTGCCCGTGCCTGTTCTTAGCGAGCTTCATTTTGGTTTTCTGCGCAGTGCCCTGTCCTTCAATCTGCACGTCCCCACAGTGAACAACCCTTCACTGGCTTCCATCCAAAGCCGCCCCCCGCCGGCTGTCTGAGTCTTGCCTCCTATCTCTTCCGCATTTCAGCTTGCCGTTCCGCGTCTGCCGGGCAGACCACGGCACAGGGGGGGTGCATATGAGGCGAGTTTTCTCCTTCCTGTATGTATATCTCCTCACGCGGAACTCGCTGCACGGGGGAAAACATAACGCTTCATATTCGGAAACGAGAGCGAAATCACTTCATGAGTGTTATCCGATTAATTTTCTGGACAACCTGTAGCGTCGTGATGCTGGGAGTCCTGCCGGGTGCGGCCTGCCCTGCGGCGGCCCAGCAGGCGCAACAGGTTGGGCAAGTGAATGCGCAGGGCCTGCCCGATCGTCCGCACCCTCAGCAGCTTGCGCAAGCGGCCATTCCTGGGCTGCCCGCGCCACCGCCGGCGGGGCCGTCGGCCCTGACCTGGGAGCAGGCGAAGGCAAAGTTCGAAGCGGCCAACCCGGTGCTGAAGTCGGACCAGTCCAACGTGGACGAGATGAAGGCCGAGGAGATCACAGCCTACCTTCGGCCGAATCCTCAGTTCACCATGACCGCCGACGGCACCTCGATCGCTCCGCACGACGGCGTCTATCAGCCAACCAAGGGTACGTTCCTGTCACCCAACTTCAGCTATCTGCACGAGCGCGATCACAAGCGCGAGCTGCGCCTGCAGAGCGCGCAGGAAGGCACCCAGATTGCCACGTCGCAGCATCAGGATCTGGATCGCACCCTGCTCTTTACGCTGCGCTCCGCGTTTGTGCAAACGTTGGAAGCAAAAGCCGTGCTGGACCTTGCCAAGGCCGAGCTGGAGTACTACGACAAGATCATCGACATCAGCAAGGCCCGCTTCAATGCCGGCGGCCTGGCGCAGATCGACCTCGATCGCATCGAGTTGCTGCGGGTGCAGTACGAGGTGGAGATCCAGACCGCCATCGTCAACCTGCGCACGGCGAAGATCGCGCTGCTGCAATTGCTGGACGACCGCACTCCGGTCGACCAGTTCGACGTGAGCGGGCCATACGACTTCAGCAGCGACCTCAAACCGCTCACCGACTTCGAGCAGGCGGCGCTCGATGCACGTCCTGACCTGCGCGCTGCCATTCAGGCAATCGAACAGTCGAAGACAAACCACAAGCTTGCCATCTCCAACGGCTCGACCGACCCCACCTACAGCGCGTGGTACACCTGGAACTCGTCGAACAACAACCCCAACGGTCTGCAGACCCTGGGCCTCAGCGTGGAGATTCCACTGCGGGTCTTCGACCGCAACCAGGGTGAGAAGCAGCGCACGCTGATCGACATCGACCGCAACCAGCAGTTGACCGACGCGGCGCGGGCGCAAGTCTTCAGCGACGTGGAATCCGCGTACGAGCAGGTGCGCAGCAATATCGCGCTGCTGGTGCCGTATCGCGACCAGTACAAAGATCAAGCAACGCGCGTGCGCGATACCGTGACCTATGCCTACCAGCACGGAGGAGCATCCTTGATGGACTTTCTCAACGCACAGAGCGACTACCGCGTCGTGCAACTGGCCTACCTGCAACTGGTGGGCGCTTATATGACTGCTGCCGGCCAGATGAATCTTGCCGTCGGTCGCGAGGTGATTCCATGACTCTTCGGTCCTTAATGCGGTATTCCCTCTGCGTGGCGGCGTCGCTTTCGCTCGTCGGATGCCATAGCAAGCAGTTCAATCCGGTCGACGGCGCCGCGTCGCCTGCTGAGGTCGTTCCCGCCGGCGATATGAGCCTGGTTCGGGTCGACAAGCCCGACCAGTTCCCGTTGGTTGCCGCGGAGCAGCTTTCCGCCCCCGCCCAGTTGGAGGTCACGGGCGCGGTCTATCCCGACGTCTCCCGCGAGGTGCCGGCAATCTCGCTGGCCAGCGGCCGTGTCGTCGACATTAAGGCGCGGCTCGACGACTACGTCAAGAAGGGCGACCTGCTGTTGAAGGTGCAGAGCCCCGACGTCACCAACGCATACGATGTCTATCTGAAGGCTGTCAACGACGAGCAGATGACGAACAAGGCCTACGTTCGCGCCAAGGACCTCTACGCCCACGGCGTCATCTCGCTGGAGATGCTGGAGCAGGCGGAGGACGCCGAGAAGGACAATCAGGCGGACCTGACCGCGGCCGGAGAGCAGTTGAAGACTCTCGGCATCGACAAGAACGATCCTCAAAGCATCGTCCCCGTCTACGCGCCCATCTCGGGCGTCATCGTTGCCCAGAACGTCACCATCGCGGCCGCCCAGGGCATGACCTATGCGGGGAACGCGACCGCGTTCACCATCGCGGATCTCTCGGTCGTCTGGATCGTCTGCGATGTCTACGAGAGCGATATTCCCAAGCTGCAACTGGGGCAGACCGCCAGGATCCATCTGACTGCCTATCCCGACCGCACGCTGACCGGCCACATCAGCGACATCGGCCCGATCCTCGATCCCAGCATCCGCACCGCCAAGGTCCGCATGGAGGTCGCCAACCCTGGCATCCTCAAGCTGGGCATGTTCGTCACCGCGACCTTTGAGAGCAAGAGCAAGACCAACTATGCGGTCGTCCCTGCCGCTGCCATCCTGCACCTTCACGACCGCGACTGGGTCTTTGTGCCCGCTGAAAACAATCAGTTCAAGCGGGTTGAAGTGACTGCCGGCGACATGCTGTCCGGCAATCGGCAGCAAATCCTCTCCGGCATAGGACCCGGTCAGCAGGTCGTTTCGAATGTTCTCCAACTGGAAGCCACGTTGGAGGCCCAATGATCAAACGGATCGTCGACTTTGCTCTTGGAAACCGCTTCCTGATTCTGGCGGTAGCGGTCGTGCTTTTCATCTGGGGAGCGATCTCGTTTCACAATCTGCCGGTCGAAGCTTATCCCGACGTGGCGGACAACTACGTCAACATCATCACCCAGTGGCCCGGTCATTCGGCCGAGGACATCGAAAAGCAGATCACCGTTCCGACCGAGATCCAAATGGCCGGGATCCCGGACATGAAGAATCTGCGTTCGTTCAGCCTGGCCGGCATCTCCAGCATCATGATGAACTTCAACGACGACTCCGTCGATAGCTGGAACCGGGAACGTGTCCTGGAGCGGCTGGGCACGATCACGCTGCCTGCGGGACTGGTGCCCCAAATGCAGACCGACTGGAGTCCCGTCGGCCAGATCTACTGGTACACCATCGAGAGCAAGAACCCGAACATCGACGTGATGGAGCAGAAGTCGATCGAGGACTGGACCCTGGTCAAGCAGTTCAAGAGCGTGCCCGGAATCGTCGACGTCGCCAGCTTCGGCGGGGCCACCAAGGAGTATCAGATCCGGCTCGATCCGGATAAGCTCATCGCCTACGGATTGAGCATCGGTCAGATTGAGCAGCAGTTGGCGAACAACAACGCCAATGCGGGCGGCAGCTTCATCGTGGCCGGGGCGCAGCAGATCAACGTGCAGGCCGCGGGCCTGTATCAAACCGTGCAGCAGATCGAAGACACGGTGGTTAAGACCCAGGCCGGCGCCGCGTTGCACATCAAAGATATCGCTGTGGTCGATCAGGGCCCGAAGATCCGGCTCGGACAGATCTCCAGGACCTACAAACCGTACACGGTGGACAAGAAGGGCGAAAAACATTACAAAGACGGCAAGCTAATTGACAACCCGGACGTAGTCGAGGGCGCAGTCCTGCTGCAAAAGGGAGCGGACGCCGATCCGGCGCTCAAAGCAGTCGAGGCCAAGGTGGAGGAGCTGAACCGCTACATTCTGCCCAAGGGCGTCAAGGTTGTTCCCTTCCTCGACCGCAGCGACCTCATCCATCTCACCACCCACACCGTGCTGCACAACCTCACCGAAGGCATCGTTCTGGTCGTCATCGTCCTGATGCTCTTCCTGGGCAACGTGCGCGGCGCCGTCATCGTCGCGATCACCATTCCGTTCTCCCTGCTGTTCGCGTCGATCTGCCTTGACCTGGAACATATTCCCGCCAACCTGCTCTCACTGGGCGCGCTGGACTTCGGCATGGTGGTGGAGGGCGCGGTGGTGATGGTGGAGAACATCGTCCACCATTTGAACCGTGCGAACAACCATGACGAAACACCGCAGGAAAAAATTCGCGCGGCCGCGCACGAGGTCCAGCGGCCGGTGTTCTACGCAATCTTGATCACGATCACGGCCTATGTTCCGATCTTCACACTGCAGGAAGTGGAGGGCCGGCTGTTCAAACCGATGGCCTGGACGGTGGCCTTTGCCCTGCTGGGAGCGCTGCTCTACTCGATCGTGGTTGCGCCGGTAATGGCCAGTTTCCTCTTCCCCAGGGGCACCAGGGAGTGGAGAAACGTGGTGATGGAGTTTCTGGCGGATCGCTATCGCAAAGGCGTCACCTGGGCTATCTATCATCGCGCGGTCCCGGTCACCATCGGCGCCGCGGGTTTTCTGATGTCGCTCTACCTCCTGTCCGGCGTCATCGGATCGGAGTTTCTACCCCACCTGGATGAGGGCGCGATGTGGGTGCGCGGATCGCTCGCCCCCTCCACCGGGCCCGACGAAGCGCTGGCCATTTCGAACAAGGCCCGCATCGTCCTGGCCAGCTATCCGGAGGCGACTGAGGTGGTGGACCAGATCGGCCGCCCCGACGATGGCACCGATGCGACAGGGTTCTTCGATACGGAGTACTTTGTGAACCTCAAGCCCAGAGAGGAATGGCGTTCCATCTTCGGCGGCGATAAGGAAGCTCTGATCGCCTCCATGAATGACCAGCTGGGAAAGATTCCCGGCGTGATCTGGGGCTTCTCCCAGCCCATCGAGGACAACATGGAGGAGGCCGTCAGCGGCGTCAAGGGAGAGCTGTCGGTCAAGATCTACGGCGACGATCTGGAGACCCTTGAGACGAAGGGCAACGAGGTGGTCAACGTGATGAGCAAGGTCCGGGGCGTGGAGGGCCTTGGGCTGTTCCGCGTGATCGGCCAACCGAATCTTACCTTCAAGGTGGACCGCAAGGCGGCCGCGCGCTGGGGCATCAACGTCGCGGATGTGCAGGATGCAGTCCAGACCGCTGTGGGCGGAAACGCCGTCAGCACCATGCTGATCGGAGAGGCCCAGTACGACCTGGTGCTGCGCTATCTGAAGCAGTATCGCGACACTCGCCAGGCCATCGGGAACGTGCGCCTCCTCTCTCCCTCCGGCGAGCGCGTCTCGCTCGCCCAACTGACCACCATCGACACCAGCGACGGCGCCGAGGAGATCTATCGCGAGGGCGAGCAGCGCTACGTCGCGGTGAAGTACAGCGTGCGCGGCCGCGACCTCGGCAGCACGGTTGAGGAGGCAATCGCCAAGGTCGATAAGGAGGTCTCCCTGCCCAAGGGGTATCACACGGTGTGGGCCGGCGAGTATGAGAGCAAGCAGCGTGCCGACGCGCGGCTGGCGATCATTGTTCCCCTTACCATCCTTCTCATCTTCATCATCCTGTACATGATGTTCCAGTCGGTTAAATGGGCGAGCCTGATTCTGGTCAACATCGCGCTGGCGCCGGTCGGCGGCTCGCTCGCGCTCCTCATCACCCACACCAACATCAGCGTCTCCTCCAGCGTTGGCTTTCTGGCTTTGTTCGGCGTGTCGGTGCAGTCCGGCGTCATTATGCTGGAGTACATCAATCAGCTTCGCGCCAGCGGCATGACCATCGAGGGAGCGGCCATCGAAGGCGCTGTCCAGCGCTTGCGCCCGATTATGATGACCATGCTGGTGGCCACGCTCGGCCTGCTGCCGGCCGCCATGTCCCACGGCATCGGCTCCGATTCGCAAAAGCCGTTTGCCATCGTGATCGTCGGCGGACTGATGGCCAGCCTGGTCCTCAGCATCTTTATCCTGCCAACCATCTACGTATGGGTCGCCAGGGAGTCGGATGTGCTGCCCGATCCGGAAGCAAACATTGCCAACTAACCTTTTCGAAGTGCATGGCCATCAAAGCACGAAGAAGGACGCCATGATGGATAGAAAAGAAGTTTGTGCCCGCATCGTAGAGATTGGCATTATGCCAAGCGTCCGCGTCTCCGCGCCAGACCTTGCGCTGTTCGCGGCGGAGACCGTATACGAGGCGGGGATCACGGTGGTTGAGATCACTAACACCGTGCCCAAGGCGGTAGAGGTCATCGCCCAGCTCACCCGCAACTATCCCGACTTTGTCGTCGGCGCGGGCACCGTCCTCGATTTGGACATAGCCCGGCGTTGCGCGGATGCGGGCGCGCGGTTTATCACCAGTCCCGGACTGGTCCCCGATGTGATGGAATTCGCCCTCAAGAACAACATTGTGGCCATGCCCGGCGCGCTCACGCCCAGCGAAGTCATCGCTGCGTGGAAGGGAGGCGCCGACTTCGTCAAGATATTTCCCTGCGCGCAACTGGGCGGGGACCAGTACATCCGTGCGCTCAAGACGCCGTTCCCCCAAATCCCGCTCATCGCCTCCGGCGGCGTCAATCAGCTCACTGCGGCGAACTTCATCTTCGCCGGCGCTGCGGCACTCGGTATCGGCTCCGAGCTGATACCGCCCAAGGCACTCTCGACCCGCCAGGCCCAGTGGATCCATGAGCTCGCGCGCAGATTCACAGAGACCGTTCGCAACGCCCGCATCCACATGGCCGGCGAGGATACGGACTAGCTGTCCTCAGGTTCCCGATTGCGAGAAATCGCAGCCACCGCCCCACCCCTAGCCCAGCCTTCGCCTTCAACCGCCGAGGACAAGATCAAGCGTGGGCGGCGTGCGGCTTGGCCTTCACCTCCGCCTGGTGCGTCTTCACCTTGACCTTCTTTTCTTTGCCCTGGTAGATCACGGGAATAAAGTTCTGGCTCTGCATCGGAGGCCGCACGTAGTCGGATTTGTGCAGCGGCGGCAGCGTCAGCGACTCCGGCGTCAGGTCCTTATACGGGATCAGCGACAACAGATGCCGGATCACGTTTAGCCGCGCCGACTTCTTGTCCTCCGAGTTGACCACGTACCAGGGCGCATGTTTGGTGTCGGTCGTGGCAAACATCTCGTCCTTGGCACGCGAGTAGTCGCCCCAGTGCTTGCGCGACTCCAGGTCCATCGGGCTGATCTTCCAGCGCTTGGTGGGGTTGTTCATGCGTTCCTGGAAGCGCCGTTCCTGCTCCTCGTCACTGACCGAAAACCAGTATTTCACCAGCAGGATGCCCGAGCGGACCAGCATGCGCTCAAACTCCGGACAACTGTGGACAAACTCCTGGTGCTGCGCCTCGGTGCAGAAGCCCATCACCCGTTCCACGCCGGCGCGGTTGTACCAGCTCCGGTCAAACAGCACCATCTCTCCCGCGGCGGGCAGGTGCCCCACGTAACGCTGGAAGTACCATTGCGTCTTCTCCCGCTCCGTGGGAGTGCCCAGAGCAACCACCCGGCACACGCGCGGGTTCAGCGATTCAGTGATGCGCTTGATGGCGCCACCCTTGCCAGCGGCGTCGCGCCCTTCAAACAGCACCACCACCTTCAGCTGCTTGTGCTTGATCCACTCCTGCAGCCTCACCAACTCAATCTGCAGACGCGCATATTCGTTCTCATAATCGCAATCCCTGCCCAGTCGCAATGAGTTTGCCGGCAGAGACGCAACGTCCGTGGGGTGATGGGCTCCGTTCGCTTTGCCGTTCGGCTTGACTTCCGTGGCAGCGCCTTTTTTCTTCTTCTTCTTGTCACCCATACCGAATCCTCCTAACACCGCAGTTTAGACCTGAAATCAAAAAAAGGAATGGGGAAGTGCAAAGCAAAGTGTGCTTCCCACCTCCCCAAACCCCTGGGCCTGCGGCTCTCACATCGCCGCCCTGCTTTTTCAATCCAATCAATGGAACTCCGGTCTGCTCCTGCCGGCTAAGGCTGCTTGACCGTGTTGATCGTCTTCAGAATGCGCGAGACGATCTGGTACGGATCGCCTTCCGAGTTCGGACGGCGGTCTTCCAGATAGCCCTTGTAGCCGTTCTTGATGAAGTTCACCGGCAGCCGGATCGAAGCTCCACGGTCCGAGAGACCGTAGCTGAACTTGTCGATCGCCTGGGTCTCGTGCAGCCCCGTCAGGCGCAGATGATTGTCCGGGCCATACACATCGATGTGCGCGGCGATGTTGTCCTGGAACGCCTTCATCAGCGACTCGAAGTACTCCTTGCCGCCCACCTCGCGCAGGTACTTGGTAGAGAAGTTGCAGTGCATGCCGGACCCGTTCCAGTCGCCCTTGATCGGCTTGCAATGCAGTTCCATTTCCACCTCGTACTTCTCGCACAGGCGCATCATCAGGTAACGCGCGGTCCAGACGTCGTCGGCAGCCTTGGCTGAACCCTTGGCGAAGATCTGGAACTCCCACTGTCCCTTCGCCACCTCGGCGTTGATGCCCTCATGATTAATGCCCGCGGCCAGGCACAGCTCCAGATGCTCCTCTACGATCTGGCGCGCGATGTTGCCCATGTGCTTGTAGCCAACGCCGCAGTAGTACGGGAACTGGGGAATGGTCGGGTGTCCGTCCTTCGGGAAGCCGAGGGGGCGCCCGTCCTTAAACAGGAAATACTCCTGTTCAAGACCGACCCAAAGGTCAGGGTCGTCGATGATGGTGGCGCGCGCGTTGGTGGAGTGCGGCGTGCCGTCGGGATGCATCACCTCGCTCAAAACGATGTATGCGTCCTTGCGGCTCGCGTCGGGATAAAACGCCACGGGCTTCAGCACGCAGTCCGAACTCTTGCCTTCGGCCTGCATGGTGGAGCTGCCGTCAAAACCCCAGTTGGGCAGATCCGCAAGGGCGGGCGGCTTCTCAAATGCCTTGACCAGGGTCTTGCCGCGCAGACCGGGAACAGGTTTCTTGCCATCGAGCCAGATGTATTCGAGTTTGTATTTTGTCATAGTGACGCGGGTCTCCTCCCTGCAAGGGGCTTTCTAAGTTGGGGTACATTTCAAGAAGATGGGGGTACATTTCAAAGCTAGCGGCGGCGACATAAAGAACCCATGAAGATTCTGCGGTCTCGCGCTCGGAAAGACCTGCCTTCGCCTTACTTGTGACGCGCCAGCAGCATCATCGCCAGGAACAGGGCGAACGGGATCAGCGCCAGCATCGCGTAATACAGAAACTGCCTCGACCGCATCGAACGGCGATTCTTCCAGCCGGTCAATTCCGTCCTCGTGGCTACTCCCACCTGGTCCAGGTGCCGCAGATCGTTGGCAAACGAGTGCGCCGACGGATAGCGGTTTCCCGGCTCCCGCTCCAGGGCGCGGTACAACACCTCCTGCAGCTGCAGGCTGATGCTGGGCTCGGCCTCGCGCGGGGGCAGGGGATGGTTGATCAGCCGGTCGTTCATCACCGCCAGCGGCGACGGGCCGGAGAACGGCGTCTTGCCCGACAGCATCTCGTAAAGCATTACCCCGACTGCATACAGGTCCGAGCGCGCATCCCCGCGCTTGCCCTTTACCTGCTCCGGCGAGATGTAGTCCGGACTCCCCAGCGCCTGGGTAAAGCCTGCATAGGTCAGCCGCTTGGCCCCCGCCTGCGAGGCAATCCCGAAGTCGATCAGCTTGATCTCGTCCCGCGAGTTGATCATGATGTTTTCCGGCTTCAGGTCGCGGTGGACCACCCCATTCTTGTGGATATAGTCCAGCGCGCTCAGAATCCCCAGCGTAATCCCCACCGCCCGCTCCGGCGGCATCTTGCCCTCTTCAAACATGATCTGGCGCAGCAGCCGCCCTTCCACCCACTCCATCGCCAAGTAAACGCGCGACCGGTCTTCCACCGGGTAGATGCGCATCACATTGGGGTGATCCAGCGCCAGGCCGATCGCTTCTTCGCGCTGGAACCGGTCGAACAGCGCCGGGTCCGCCTCCATCGCAAAATGGGGGACCTTCAGCGCCACCTGCTTGCCATCGCGCAGGTCGGTCGCGCGAAAGATGGACGCCATTCCGCTGTCCGCCACCGCGGCGTCGATGCGAAAATGGTCCAGTTCTTTACCCGTCTCAAGGGCTGCGTGGAGGCTCATAAAATTGCTTTCTTCGTTCTGGACATGCTGGCCTTCGACACTCCGCATCCACGTGTTTCGGACGGTCACTGTAAGTATAGCCGCCCCACCCCACGATGCCAGTTAAGAAGTCGTAGGATCGTCTTCCCCCGGCGTGACCACCATCACAGCCCGCTTCGCGGATCGAACCTATCCTAGGCAACAACCACGGAAAATAGTGGGCTGCGCCGCGTCCGGGGGCCCCAGGCGACAATGCCGTTCGAACGGCGTAGCATCTTGCGGTTCGGGAGATCGCAGCAGGGCGGGGAACTGCCCGTGGTTGCGGCTATAGCAGAATCAGAGTTGGTGTAAGGCGGAACCCACACAGTCAAGTGGCCTTTTTCCCAAGAAAAAGCCACCCTGTATGCATTTGCCAACAGCACGGAAACTCTGATTTTGCTCTCGCTGCAACCGGCCCGCGATGGGCGATTGATCGAGTTGGCCCGACCGGCCTGGAGGAGATGTTTTGCGTCTTGCCGTACTGAAAGAAGCCGCGCCCGGAGAGACCCGTGTCGCCCTCCTGCCCGACGCCGTCAAGTCCCTGATCGCCAAGGGACTCGAGGTCGCCGTTGAATCCGGCGCTGGACTGGCGTCAGGGCATGGTGACGAAGCCTACGCGCAGGCTGGAGCCAGCCTGACCTCCGACCGCGCCAGCCTGCTCGCCTCAGCCACTATCCTGCCCCTGGTCAACGCGCCATCTGCGCAGGACCAGCGCGCCATCCAACCCGGCGCCGTCGCCCTCGGCTTTCTCCGTCCGCTCGACGACCCCGCCCCGCTGCTTCCGGCCATCGAGGCGGGTGTCACCCTCTTCGCCGTTGAGCTCGTTCCCCGCATCACCCGCGCCCAGGCCATGGACGCCTTGTCGTCGATGGCCACGGTCGCCGGCTACAAGGCCGTCATCCTCGCCGCGGACCATCTGCCGCGTCTCTTTCCCATGTTGATGACCGCCGCCGGCACCATCGCGCCGGCCCGCGTCTTCGTCATTGGGGCCGGGGTCGCCGGCCTGCAGGCCATCGCCACCGCCCGCCGTCTCGGGGCCGTCGTCGAAGCCTACGACGTCCGCGCCGCCGCCGGCGAGCAGGTCCGCTCCCTGGGCGCCAAATTCCTCGACGTCGATCTCGGCGGCATCGCCACCGAGGACAAAGGAGGCTACGCCCGCGAACTCAGCGAAGAGGCGCTCGAACGCGGCCGCGACCTCATCGCTAAAACCGCTCGCACCGCCGACGTCATCGTCACCACCGCGCAGGTCCCCGGACGCCGCGCTCCGCTGCTCATCCGGCGCGACGCGGTGGAGAACATGCGCCCTGGCACCATCGTCGTCGACCTCGCCGCCGCCGCCGGTGGCAACTGCGAACTCACCCGT
>Ga0182013_10005632_pt1 | contig 14499 bp, 17 predicted proteins | sample 612S2MmetaG_FD_120487 | JGI IMG/M metagenome (GOLD analysis project Ga0182013, IMG submission 120487) | Permafrost microbial communities from Stordalen Mire, Sweden - 612S2M metaG | ecosystem: Environmental > Terrestrial > Soil > Wetlands > Permafrost | place: Sweden: Stordalen | collected... | reverse complement strand
GAAACGTCAACTAACTAGCATATAAATAAAATAATTAAAGGATTATAACAAAATGACTTCAATCAAAACAAATGATAAATATAATGTTGTTATCAATTTTGTCAAGGAAGCAACCAAACATTTTGATGAATCACATGATGTGATTCACGCAATTTGTGTTTATAATAATACAATGAATATTATGAATAGTATGAAAAATGATTTTAATTTTGATTATGACATTGTTATGATGGCATCTCTTTTACATGACGTTTGTGATCATAAATATCCAAATTCTATCACGAGAAATGAACTGGAAGCATTTATTTTGTCCCAGGTTTCAAAAGAAAAAGTAAAAATAATCCTTGATATCATCGATAATATATCGTACAGTAAAGAAATGAAAGGCCAATTAGTCGAATTAAAAAGTCCGTATAATACATACCGTGATGTTATATCTGACGCGGATAAAATAGAAGCATTAGGACAAGTTGGTATAAATCGTTGTATTACTTTTACAAAACAACGTGGTGGAAAAGTTCCAGAAGATGTTATTGCTCATTGTCATGAAAAATTATTGAAACTTCTTCCCGAAGGATTTATTCGTACGGAAGAAGGAAAACGTATGGCAAAACCATTTCATGATGAAATTGTCGAATATGTTAATAAAATAAATTAAAATAAATTAAATAAATTGAAAGAATGATTTAAATTTCTTCCAACATTCCGTAAAAATTATTCCTACAGAAGAAGTGATAATGTTAGTCATATATTCTAGTTCTCCATCAACATCACTATCATACATATCTATAATATGTATCATTTTATTTTGTGAATCATCGGATTCTGATTTTATTACAATTAACAAATTATAACCTCCATGACAATTAAATAAGTATCCTCCATATGTATTATTAGTATTATTAATATTAGTTTTAATTACTTTTATTTTTTCCTCTACAATATTTCTATAAGGATACAAAAAGAATTGCAAAAACTCAGGATCTTTCAAAACAATATCAAACTCATTTATATCATTAATTGTATAAATTAATGATTGTTTCGATAATATTTTTTTAGCATCATCCATAGATATATTACTTTCCATTTTTAATTATTTTATTGGTTTATTTGTTTAATAATTTGTTTAGTAATTTATTTTGTAGTTCATTTAGTATTTTTAAAATTCAATGTTTTTAAATCAAATAAATTTATCTGTTTTTCTCCTGTTTCTGGATCAAGTTCTATTTTAAATCCTGTATCACATACAATAGCGTTATCAACTGCAAGTCCAAAAATTGGAACACCTCCTTCTCCTAATCCCAAAAGTACGGGAGAGGGTTTTTGTCCAATATCTTTTTCAATGAATTGCATAACATTTTCTAAAACAGTTTCGGGACTTATAAATGTATATCTTAATTTTTTGGTATTATTTTTAAGTTGTTCACTAAGTTTTAACATATTATCATCGAGTTTCATGATAGGAACATTATTTTCCTCATATTGATCTTGATTGTTATCTTGATTGTTATCTTGATTGTTATCTTGATCATGATCCACACATATTTGTCCGGCTAATTTCAATGCATTAAAATTATCTTCATATGTATCCCAAAATCCAAGAAGTTCCTTTAATGCATATTCACGTGGTCTACAACTATAAATACATTCATATATCAACTTCGGATCTATTTCACCATTAAAATTATTCGGTGTTCTTAAACTACTTCCCTTTGTAATTGACGGTTTTTTTGCATATAAGTGTGTATTAAGATTTTTTTCCCGTAATGCCTTCTCAAAATCTTGGAAATTAGATGTTTTGTTTATATTGAACCATCCTTGTGCTGCCATAATAAAATGACTCAAATCGTGATGTTCGTCACATACTCGTAAATTATGCCATACAATAGATTGAGGAGTGTCGTTTTTGTCTGGATCAGTGAGATCTATTTTATTCATTGTGTATTTGTATTTGTATTTGTATTTGTATTTATATTTATATAAACATTTGTTTAACTAGTTATTTGTTGTATTGTTATATAAAAAATAAAAAAATTAGAGAATTGTGCAAGAATGTTTATTATAACATTTATGACAAATACCATTTGCTGCATGTGTTACAGTCAATTGTTTCTGTACATTTACATCATGTGAACCAATACATTTCGCATTTTGAATTATTTCTGCTCTCTTTGAGGATCCTCCATCTTTAGAAGTGAATGTCATTTTCTTATTAATACAACACGATTTATATTTATTATCCTTTATATTTACAATGAGGCACTTATCACGGCGAAACATTTGATCACATTGTTTACATTTTACTACTTCTTCTAGCCATCGTTCGATACTAAATGTATCTGGATCAGTCGATCTAACCGATCCAGTTGATATAATCGATATAGTAGATCCACCTACTCCGGCGGCTGATTTCATTGATCTTGTTGTATCAGATGATGTTGACATTCTTGATTTGTCCGATGTGGTAGCCATATTTATCCAAATTGGAGACTTAGTGAAATTTGGGGAAGTAGGTGAGTTAATTGAATTTTGTAAAATGCGATCTGGTAGTTTACTTATATCAATTGATAAATGATGCGCTTGTAGTTTGCGATTGTTTGGCTTATTTAAATCCAAAGTATTCAAACTATTCAAACTAGCAATAATATATTACACTAGCTGCGCTATGATTAATAATATATAATCACAGTCAATGTAAAGTATAAATTATTATTAAATCAACTTTTTTATTAGTTTGAAAAAAAATTGATAAATCATTTGTTGAATATACTCATTATTTAATATAAATCATAATAATACATTTAACAAAATCATCTACTATATTTAATACACACACTGCAATGCCGAAATCAACTAAGCCATCCAAAGTTAAATCAACAAAATCATGTAGATCAAAACCAGACCTGTATCTTGTCAGAAAAATTCGGGAAAATCCTACCAAGAACTACCAAAATATCGACGAATTGAAATTTTTTGTTTGGATGTCACAAGTGGAAGGAATTATTTCAAAAAAATTTGGACCATTTATGAAATTAGATGATTTTCCAGATGAATTATATCGTGATTCTTACGACGACGGAGTTCATTATAAAAAAATGGCACAAGTTGTTATCAACAATTTTCTCTATATTTAAAAATATTTAAAAATATTTAAAAATATTTAAAAATATTTAAAAAAATTTAAAAAAATTTAAAAAAATTGAATGATTAAAACTGTTATATCATTTATATATTTATATACAAAATATATGAAATCTATCAGATTTGACTAAATATTCTGTAACAATATGTTTACAATTAGAATAATTAAGGGTAATCTGAAAAATATATTTATCCCTTATAGTCAACTTAATACAATTGGAATTAGAACAATGGCAACTGTAATACCAGATACAGAAAAAAAATGTCTACCTTTTAATATCGATAAAAAGGATGTAGAAAAAATCGTAACAGAAAATTTATCATTGCTGGAAAAGCATCCTTTAGACAGTTCTGGAGAACACATCGATAGAAGAAAACAACATATTCAAAAAAAATTTTTACCATTTTACAGTATAGATATTAAGGGATTAAACCCATATTTTAGTGGACGGTGGGGTGAAGATAGTAGGGAAACTTATACATATTGGGTATACAATCCCGCTCTTAAAATGTCTCTCCCACAAACGGGAACAAGAATAGTCACAAAGTGGAGAGAATTTACAACAAGATTTGAAGATTCAGTTAATTATCCATTCGGAAATCATAGAACGCAAATTTATGGAGATTTTTCCTATCCGCGTGAATATGTCGAGTCCATTCTAAGGAAAGATATTAATGAAAATAATTTAGTATTTATGGAAGGCGAAATTAAAAATCAAAAAGACGGTCAAACCATAAGTATAGATCCACATAATATGAATAGTAGTTATGGATTGGGAAAAATTGTAAAAATATTATATGATTTAGAAAAAGAACGGGCTGAACCACTATTGATGAAATCATATGGTGCAGACCGCATTGAAATTAATAAGATTGATTTGGATCTTGATAAATGTGTTATTAGACAAAAAAAATTTCACATGCCAGCATATATATATAATTTTTCCCCTGATGATGATAATACTAAATTAATTAAAATTATTGATGGAACAAGTGGTAAAATTGTTGGTGATAAAGTTTATTCACCATTCAAAACAATGTTGGTCGGTGGTATTATTGGTATAATTATTACTCCTATTTTTGGAGCATTTGGTGGTATTGGAAGTATCGGTTTAGGTGCAACGGGTATAACATTTTTGTTAAGTAGAAGTTTGATTGGAGGAGTTGTTGCAGCAGTGCCTGCAGGATTTTGGTCGATGTATAGTCATAAACTTACAAAAATGATGCAAAATGGTAGAAAGGAAGTTGAAATTCATGAAAATCAACAATATGATAAATCTGCAAATTTTAACAATCCTAATAATTCTAACAGTTCTAATAGTTTTTATAAATTTACATACAATGTTAGTGACTCTCTCGATGAAAAATATATATTGTTGGGATTAAATCCATCAAAAAAGAAATATATTACGTGCAGTGATTTACGAGAGGGATATTATAAACAACTTAGAAAATGGCACCCTGATGTATATAATGGAGACAAAACTGTAGCTAATGATATGACAATCAAAATAAAAGAGGCATTTAATGAATTAGAATCCGTCACTAAAAATACATAAAATAATAAACATATGAAATAATAATAGTAATAATAGTAATAATAGTAATATGAATCGGATATATTTTTTTATAAAGATATTTTTTATAAGTATACTCACATTTGTAACTGATTTATACAAGAAAATTATATACAGAAATATAGACACAAAAAATGACACAAAGGAATTATCAATTAATAGGGAAGATCTAAGACAAAAATATATAGAAAAATATCAAGATAAATACGACAATGAAAAAAAAATTACGAGACAAAAAAGAATTAATAGACAAATTGAATCATTTGATAAAATGTCAAAAATTGACACAACATTTGATGGTTATAAACCAGAAACAAGATGTTTAGATCGAATAAAGGAGGGAGATACATGTATAGTTAGTTTCATGGATAAAACTGTTGAAGCAAAAATTTATTTATCAAGACCTGGTGAAACGAACAGATTAGAATATAGAGAAATTTCTCGATTAATTGCAAAAGAATTAGTTATAGGTTCTGATGATATATTTGGAAGACCTATTGATATATTTATGGATGGAAATGTTAAAAAACATATTTATGCATGTGCAATAATGGTTAACGGAATAACATTCAATAATGCCGTAATTAATGACGATTCAAGTCAAAATTATATTGTTTTAAGTAATTCGGATATTAAATATTTTGAGTATTATTCCAATAAAAATCCAACCAAATTCTCATGAAATATAAAAATTGAAAAACAATTATTAATATAGATCTTTTAATTTATAAACAATTACATCAATTTTATTCAGCTAAGGCGAGACTTATATTAATGAGTTCTAAAATTAACCAAAAGGCATTAGATGATGCACAATGGGAAATTGTTGAAGAACCCGTTAGTCAAACGACAAAGAATGTGTTGACAATGATGTCGAACTATATTAAAAATTATTGTAATAACACAAATGATTTTGATTCGAACAATTTGTGTGAATCATTAAAACGAATTTGTTATGATGATTATAATATTTATGATGAAATACGTAATCAAATAAAGGAATATAATTTTCCTTTAAGAACCAATAAAAATAAACATGTGGAATACAAACAAATTAAGTGCCGTACTGATTTTAAAAAGGACACAAACACAAAAAAAAAAATAATAATCAGTAATTTACGTAAAAAAGTAGAAACGGATATGATAGAAATAGTTCAAAATATATCGAATATATCAAATAATGTAAATATAAAAACACAGACGAGTTATATATTTAAACCTAATACATTTTTTGAATTAAAAATAATTAATTTAATTCTACTTAAAATATGGAATAAGTCACAGAATCGAGAAGTTATTGTGGAATTAGAAATTGAATTACATAGAATATTACAGCTTCTGAAAAAAAATATAGAATTATCCTCATTAGAAAATTTAGTCGAGGACATTGGATACGTTGTTGATAATAATATTGATGTAGAATCAATATGTAAAAATTTTTCTAAACTAATAGATATATCACGATTTATTAATAAAATATTTTGTAATAATAATTATCAATTATATAAATCACAAATTGATTTATTGAATGCGGTTTCTGATAATACAGAAAAACTAATATTACTAACATCAATAACAGGATCGGGTAAAACAACTTCTGTCATATTACTTTCACATTATTTAATGATGAATAATAAAAAATATAATCTGAGCAATAAGTTGCTTTTTATTTGTAATATAGAAATAGTTAGAATACAAGTAGCGAATTTAGCATATAATGCAGGTATTCCTTTTTGTATGGGAAATATGAGTAATATTGTTGAATCAAGAATTTGTAATAGCATGAAAGAAGACCCAGTCTTGATTATAACCGATTTGGGAACCGGATATGATTTACTAGTAAATAATGAAGTTGAATCTCGAGTTGATTCAACAGAAAAGATTATCACAAACTATACAGTATTTATCGACGAACCATTGGTTGATATCGATCTTGATAAATCACCCATCACGTATAAAGTGTTTAGAACTCTATTTGATGGCTTATATATGCAGATAATATTATCATCGGCAACATTGATCAATATAGATAAAATAATAGAATTATACAAAATTAAATTCGTGACAGGAAATATTTATAAAATTTCAAATGCAAAAACTAAAACGGGAATGATAATAAGGGATACAATGGGTAATATAATATGTCCACATGATGGCTTGAATGCCGATAATATCAACCATAAATTAGATTCTATAAAAAATAATCCATTTATAGCCAAAATGTATACAAATTCGACATATCATTTAATTAAAAAATCATTATATGATAAAAATGAATTTATTAATTTGTCACAAAATGAAGTAGTTAACCAAATTATTGACACGTTTGAACAATTTGAACAGGTTAATGAAACAAATATAGAAAAAATATCGAATAAATTAATTTTAAGTAAAAATGATAAGTATGTTATTGATAATATAAAAGATATATTCACAAAAAAAGCATATATATTTACTGGATTGACACTAGTCACTACAATCGATCCATTAGCTTTTATAAAAACCATATTCAATACAAATGAATTATTGTTTCAACCAGAATATGTTATAAATTCAGAAAAACATATATTAAAATTTCATAAAGATAGAAGCGAAATTAGTAAACATTTTAATTGCAACTATGACACTTATCGTAATGATCCTGTTGAATTATTCAAAAAAATGACAATGCCGACATTAAACGACGAATTAAAATATTTAATTAAATTATTATACTGTGGAATTGGTATTTACTCTGAAGTATTATTTAATAAATTAGGAAGATGGTATAAAAAAACAATTATAAATATGTTATCTAATAATCTGTTATTGTTTGTTATAAGCGATGATAGTATATGTTACGGTGCGGATTTTGCGTTCGAAAATATTGTTATAACAAGAGAGATAATTAAGATCCGAAGTATATTATTTCTTTTTCAACTTATGGGTCGAAGTGGTAGAGAAGGAAAATCTAATTTATCTAATGTTTGGATATTAAATAATGATTTAAATAATGATTTAAATAATGATTTAAATAATGATGAAACTGAAAAAAATCAAAATAATAAAAAAATAATGGATTTTATAGATAAAAAATCGCTTCCATGTGATCATTTTAATTTAGAAAAAATAATAAATGATGTTATTGTAGGCGAAAAGGATAATATAAGAAAATTATCAAATGTTAAACATATAAAATCAAGCATGTGGGATGATCTTTGTATTTAAAATGAATAATTTTTAAAATCATTTTTTATACCATAGTATTTTTTTTTATATATCTATAAATAATAAATATTCATGAAGAATACAAATCACATCTGTATCAAAAAAAGAATGAATTTAGATTCTCAAAACTATATTCCTTCCATGTTGATTCCCAACGAATCAAATAACGCGACTAATAATTTGATTAATAAATTCAATCAGATTAATAACGTTTCTGTACAAAACCAAGGAACCAGTTTAATTGATCATAAACAAAATAAAAAACAAAATAAACAAATAAATAATTCTAAAGACGATCAATTAGAACAAATAAATAAAAGTTTACTACTAATAACAGAAAGATTAAATGCATTCGAATCATCATTAGAACATGTAAAAGCATCCAAAGAAGAATTCAAAGGACAATCTAATAATCAAACCACAAACAAAACTGATAAGATTAATGAAATTAATGAGATTAATGAGATTAATAAGATTAATGAGATTAATAAGATTAATGAGATTAATGAGATTAATAAGATTAATAAGATTGATAAAGTTGTTGATAAATCAAAAGAAGCCAAACACAAAACTAAAAAGGCAGATAAAAAACACAAATATAAAAGTTTCTACGAAAAAGTTACTTCAGGTTAAAAATTAATTGGATCAATTATAATTCCACTAAAACTATTTTGATCGATTGGGTGGATTGGTTCAATTGGTTCAATTGGTTCGATTAATTTGATCAACGAAGAGTTTGTTTTTTCTGTGTGAATAAGTTTGTAGAAAGTATCGATACCTTCCAAAGTATTGTTGACGCGAGTGAACGTACTGACCGTATATTCTACAATTTTATTGTTTTGATCTTTTTGATTTTGATTTTGATTTTGATTTTGATTTTGATTTTGATTTTGATTTTGTTTGTTATTCATGTGAATAACAAACAAAGTATACTTGTAAATCAAGGGACCTGAATCATCAAAACCGTCATGTGATACATTTTCGAGTGTATAAATAGGTTTTTTTTTGAATGAATTAACAAGATCGACTGCTTCTGACGTATAGTGATTCATGTTGTATTGATTTACCAAAAGTGATTTCTCTATTAAAGGTGATTTTTCTATCAAATTATAATAAAAAGAAGTGAAATGTATTGAAAACAATAGAAAGTTTATTATTCAATTTTTATAAAATCTGAAACAGATTTTTGTAAAATTAGAAACAAATTTTATATTTTGAGTTTATCTAATTCTGATCAAAAGAGCTGCTAATATAAATAAAGCAATACCTTGACCTAAGTCTAATTCTCTAAAACCAAATACGTCTGGAACAACCATATTCCATGAAATTTGAACAATAAAACCGAAAATAACTAGGAAGATAATTAAAACTAATATCATTGAACAAAAAAACCAAAATGCATCCCAACCGGTCAAATTTTGACTAGAACCCATATTTCCGCCATTCATACCTTCATATAAATTACCCATGTCTGGGTAGCCACGTACATCTCTTTGTACTTTTCTATTACAACCACGATCACCGCAAGGCATAATTATAAATTATACTATATTATTTAAAAAAGAAATTTATTTTATTTCTATTTATTTCTATTTAACTTATCTATATTTCATATTAAATCCACCTAATAATAAATTAGCAAGAATGAATAATGCAATACCCTTTGTTAAATTTATATCGGGCAAACCAAAAACTTCGGGCATAACAACATTCCAGGACACTTGGACGATGAATCCTCCTATTATTATAATAAAAATTATCACCAAACAGATACATATAAATGTTAAAACAATATTTGCTGTATCAGAAGTAGTTGATTCCATTTACAATTATATTATAAATCTATATTATATAAAAAACATTAGATTAGTTTGATTATTTATCACTAATTTAATAATCGAATAACCAATCCTCCGCACATATTCGAATTTTATCTATATATATATTATATTAGGAAAGCGCAATAACATAATGAATCCATTGACAAATCATAAATATCGTAAATTGAATAATATTGCTCACGGTATTCATTCACATAATACTAATACAAGTAATACTAATACAAGTAATACCAATAATAGTAATAATATTAGTAATAGTAATAATAGTAATAATAGTGGTACAGTAGAAAATAAAAATACAAATTTTATAAATTCGGTGAGTGTTAATCCAATATTATGGGGTCCATTGATGTGGAATTTATTGCATGAATTAGCAAAACATGGTATCGATAATAAAATAAATAATGTTAGTGAATTGCCTGATTATAAAAATATAATATCATGTATGCCCCACATACTACCATGTTCCGTATGTAGACAACATTGTAAAGAAGCATACGATTATGGGCGTGTAACACGGTCATTGACATCAATTAATAAATTTTATGATTGGGTATGGGATCTTAAAACTAATGCAAATAAACATACGAATGCGGTAAATTTATCATATGATAATTATACGCAAAAACTTAAAGTAAGAACATCATTTATATCAGAGAATGATGTATGGGATTTATTATTTTTAATGGCGTTAAATTATCCAAATAATAAAGATTACGATATAAATAGACAAAATTATTACATGACATTTTTTAAATCTCTCGCAAATCTCGCAGAACATGTCGATGTAATTAGTAAATTTAAATGTTTAAACCCAACAATTCCTCTTTGGGATGGTGTCGCGCAACTACAGGACTGGCTGATTGAATTATATAAAATAATGTATAATGGAAAAATACCTGATATAGATAAATATTATGATTAATAATTTTAATTAAAAATAGTTCAATTTAAAGTCATTTTTGAATAAAATCATCAACAGGAAAAATATAAACCTGTTTATTTATTTTTTTTGCTTTTTTGATAGCATCCAGTGTTCCATTACTTCCACTAAATGGAAACGCGATAACAATATCACACAATCTAACAATTTCTCCATTTCTTTCTAGTGGAGCAATTTGTCCCCATCTTTTTTTACCATATTTTTTTATCATTTCCGGATCTTTATAATTTGGTTTAATAATATTTTTAAAAATATTATTATCATCAGCAAATTTTTCTGCTAATTTATCTGCACCCATCGCACCCCCACTAATTATTTCTGTTATATCAATTATGGAAATATTTTGTTCTTTGGTTAATTCATTAATTTTATTACACATATGTTCATAATTGTTAAACAGTCTTGAGCCGATTATTGCAACTTTCATATTTTAATTAAGTGTCAATATATATTTATTATTATTTTTTAATAAAATTGAATTCTAAAACAATTACTTATTCAATTTTATAACAAACCTATGTATGTTTACTGTGTGTTACGCGGTAGTCTAGTTATCCTCAATAGTCTAGTCTCATCACAATAAAAAAATATCCAATAGATAAATTAATAAAATGATCACAAAAACTAAAATTTTATTGATCATCGTATTTTTAGTGACTTTCCAATTATGGATTTCATCATTGGTATTCCTTTTTTGTTTCACGGTTATAGGAAAACTATTGAATAGTAATGATAATCAATATATAACTAAATTAATTTTATGTGGAGAAATTGCAATCACGTATTTATCGCTACCAATTTGTATACTTTATGAAACATTGTATATAAAGTATATTATTACTATAATAAGAGATACAGTACTAAAAATAAAAAACGATATATTAAAACTCAATTTTTAAATTAAATTGATATTACAATTAAATATACAATTGACGCTATTAATAACATACAAATAATATTTATTAATGTATTGTTAGAATTGTGTGATGTTGAAAATTTATTTTGTTTATAAACATCATTAAATGATTCTCTAATTTGAATATCTGTGCCAAATCGTGTCGATGTATCTGATTCATCGCTAAATATGAGTCTATGGTTCGGATTAACAATATATGCATTTACTGTAAAATTTTTATTCTCGTTTTTTGGTATCAAATTCAAATATCTCCCATATGTCTTATTCTCAATAAAATCAGATAAAGTTTTTATCTCGGGTTCGCGAAAATATGATGATATTTCTGAATCAATTTGTTTTGTAATTGGAAAAATATTCATCAATTTGCGAGCTCCTTTATTACTAACTATATAACCAAATAAACCAAAAACAGCTGATGATTGACTAATTAAATTATTTATGTTTTTTTGTAAATATAAAATTGACCATTTATGATATCCTAAAAATAACACATCATAATCATTCGGACAATTTTGTAATATCTGTGTTATTTTTTTCATAAATTGTGGATCAATTGTAATATCATCTTCAAGAATTAAAGCAGAATTTAAATTATCATCAATTATTTTTTGATACGCCTTGCGGTGAGATAATGCACATCCAATTGCACCTTTTGTTAGCGGTATATGTAAAGCTGACGAATTATTCATTGCATCACTCTTACCTTCGTTTGTTATAAGATCAGATGATAAATTAGGAATATCAAGTTTATTTCCGTATACACCATCAATTTTCTCTAATATATTATTCATTTTTTGTGAATCGGGATATATTTTTTTTATTTGTTCCTTTACATTTTTATCTCTATCTGTGCGATGTGCAAGATTTATGTAAAATATTTTATCAAACATTTGACTATATTATATTCCAAGCCAATAATAATTAATATGTACAAAATATATTTATCTGTATTAAAAAATTGAAATAATTAATTGATTACATATTATCATATAAATATTAAAATTATATACAAGTTCCCATAATATTGTTTGTCAAATAATTTAAATCTAATGACGGATGTAGATTATTCAAATCATGTAGATTGTGTTGATTATATTGATTATGTTGATTTTGATGAATTCAATCCCATTGAAGCCGATGATAATAGTAAGAAAGAAAAGGAATGGAACAAATATTTTAGCACATATTTTTTTGAAATAAATACAAAACATATCAATGAACCAAAACCAGTATTAAAATCTGTTACGCACGAAAATGTAGATATTGAGATAGATGTCGACGAATTATTAAGATTTTGTGACGAAATTAATTTTGACGAAGATAAATTAAAAATATACAAAGAAACATGGAGTACAACTTATCTCGCAAATAAGGAAACAATTAAAAAATCATTAAAAACAGTCGTTGATTATTGTAAAACACAACCAAATCTCCATAAGAAACTTCAAATAATTACTCAAATTCTTCAAACCGATGATAAATCACAAGAAGGAGTTATAACAACTTTTGCACAACATGGTAGTGTCTGTAATCTAGAAAAAGAAATTGTTGTCAATGCAACTTATGCTCTATTAACAAACGAAATAAAAGCCTTTGCAATGAAGGAATCGCTCAGAGGTCAAATAATCGATGCATTAGCCATCCTCAGAGAACTTATTTCGGAGGAAATGTACATGAACAGGGTTAAAAATAATAAAAGTATGTATGGTAAAAATGAACATTATATTGTCGACTATAAAAATAAAATCGCTAAACATATCGGTATTGACACTATTCGCGATGATTATATTATTTATATGAAATATCAACCAGCAACTATTAATTTTGATCATACAGATGATATTAAAAATTTCTTTCAATACTACTCGACAGCAAGAATATTAGCAATTATGCGAGAGAAAATGAATAGTAGACCACATAAAATAACATACGATTTACTAGTTGAATGGTTCGAACAAAACTCACCGCTATCTGATAAATACGAATTTCTTGGAGCATGTTTCAATGACAAAGGAGATTTCACAGATGATGCAATTTTATATTTGTTATGGAAAACAGGAATCATCGATAAAAAATCTGATAAACTAAAAGGATAATTTTATTTATTATATTTGTCGATTAAATCGATTACCATAATAAATAAAAGGATAATTTTATTTATTATATTTGTCGATTAAATCGATTACCATAATAAATACAGGTATTTTGATATCGTCACATTCATGAAATCTATCAAATTTAAAATAACCTAATCTCTCAAACTGGAACACAGTATTTATTTTTTCATTATCAGTAATTATCATATCCAATATGTATTTTTCTATATAACCATTGTGTGTATATTTTTTTGAATTATTATTAATGGTACCATCATCATTATACAATGTATCATATACTTCAAAAATTGCTTTAGGAGATTCTGAACTAACCCAATGAATAATACCCTTTATTTTTTTTGGTTTATCTGGAACAATGTCACAGACCGTAATCTTAAGAGTATTTTCATCAGTTTTGTGATCTAAATGTTTTATAAAATCCGCATATCTCAATCTAATAATTTTATTTGGTGCAAGTCTATAATAATCCGGTGAATCTACTTCTCTGAAATCAGAAGCTTCAATATAATTGTTTTTTGTAGCATATGTAAGATGATGACCCATATTAGTATTTGTAGGATGATTCGGATGGATGCATTCTCTTTTATAGTCTTCTGTACAATCAATATTAATTAATTCTACAGGATTCATGACCGCAAAAACACGATTACATATTTTATCAAAATATGTTCTTAATTCATGTTCTATCATACCCTTACTAATAAGTGTTTCATGTGAGTTAATACCACTATCCGTAACATGTCGGACAATATTTTTC
>Ga0182013_10005629_pt1 | contig 14504 bp, 14 predicted proteins | sample 612S2MmetaG_FD_120487 | JGI IMG/M metagenome (GOLD analysis project Ga0182013, IMG submission 120487) | Permafrost microbial communities from Stordalen Mire, Sweden - 612S2M metaG | ecosystem: Environmental > Terrestrial > Soil > Wetlands > Permafrost | place: Sweden: Stordalen | collected... | reverse complement strand
GACGTGGCTGCGGCGCGCGCGGGGATCACCGACCTGCTGACGCCGCTGAACGGAGGCGTCGACACGACCGGGGTGACCATCAGCGACCACGACGTCCCGACCGCCGACGGCTCCGTCGCCGTCCGCGTCTACGCCCCCACCGGGTCCGTCACCACGGCCCGTCCGGCCCTCCTCGACATCCACGGCGGGGGCTTCGTCGTGGGATCGATCGAGATGGAGCACGCGTTCGCCACGCAGGTGGCCCGGGAGCTCGGTGTGGTCGTGGTGACGCCCGAGTACCGGCTGGCCCCCGAGCACCCGTTTCCGGCCGGCGTCGAGGACTGCTTCGCCGCGTTGCGGTGGACGGTCGGGAACGCCGAGCTCCACGTCGATCCCGACCGCGTGGCGGTGGGCGGCCAGAGTGCCGGCGGGGGCCTGGCCGCGGCGGTGGCCCTCCTGGCCCGGGACCGGGGTGGCCCGTCGCTCTGCTTCCAGTTCCTCGGGATCCCGGAACTCGACCACCGGCTCGACACCGCCAGCATGCGGGCCTTCGTCGACACGCCGCTGTGGAACCGGCCCAACGCCGAACTCAGCTGGGAGTTCTACCTGGGCCCCGACGTCGGGCCCGTGTCGCCGTACGCGTCGCCGGCCCTGGCCGCCGACCTCGCCGGCCTGCCCCCGGCCTACGTGACGACGATGGAGTTCGACCCCCTCCGTGACGAGGGCATCACCTACGCACTGCGGCTCCTCGAGGCGGGCGTCACTGTCGAGCTGCACTCCTTCCCGGGCACGTTCCACGGATCGACGCTCATCCCCACCGCCGAGGTGTCCCGACGCGCCCACGAGGAGCTGCTGACCGCACTGCGGCGCGGGCTCCGGGTGACCCCCTCCTAGGGCGCGTCCCGGCGCGGGCCCGGCCGTCGGGCCATCGCGACCGACGGGCCGTCAGGTCCGCGACCACCACCCGGCACCCTCGACGAGGAGTCCCCGGGCGACCAGGGCCTCGACGGCCACACCCACCGTGGCCACGGCCAGGTCGGTGCGCAGCAGGACGGTCTCGACCGTCGTCGGCGTGTCGTCGACCGACTCCCACACCGCACGCTCAGCCCGGTCGAGCCCCCCGAGCCGGGGGTCGGGTGGCCGGCGGGTGTCGGCCCGGTCCGTCCGCCCGACCCCACGCCCACCCCGCGCCAGGGCCAGGGCCGTGAGCACGTCGTCGAGGTCGCGCACGGGCGCACAGCCGTCGACCAGCAGCCCGTTGGTGCCCCGGGACGCCGGGCTCCGGACGGAGCCCGGCACGGCGCAGACGGGCACCGACCGGCGGGCCGCCGCCTCGACCGTGTGGAACGAGCCGCCCTTCCCGTGGCACTCGACGACCACCACCACGTCGGCCAGGGCGGCGATGATCCGGTTGCGGGCCGGGAAGACCCGCGGCAGCGCCGGGGTCCCGAGTGGCGCCTCGGACAGCACCGCGCCGGTGGCCGCCACCCGCTGCCACAGGCTCCGGTTCCCCCAGGGGTAGACGACGTCGAGCCCGGTCCCCACCACGGCGACCGGTGGCACGGCAGCGGTTCCGGCGTCCAGGGCACCGGCATGGGCGGCGGCGTCGATGCCCAGGGCGAGGCCCGAGACCACGACGACGCCGGACGCCGCCAGGCCACGACCGAGTTCGGCGGCCACCGAGACGCCGTACGGCGTGGCCGACCGGGTGCCGACCACGGCCACCGCGGGCCGCCCGTCGACGACCGTGGGGTCGCCCACCGCGGTCAGGACGGCGGGTGCACCGGGGTCGCCGGCCAGCGCGGCCGGATACCCGACGGCGTCCGGCAGGAGCAGGGCGACCCCGGCGTCCCGGTACCGGGCGAGGACGTCGGCCGGGACGACCCGGCGGGCCGAGGCGGCGAACCGCCGGGACCGGTCGCCGGGGTGCGTACCGGCCCGCACGGCGTGCCAGGCCAGCACGGGTCCGAAGCCGTCGAGCACACGGGCGAGCCGCACCGGGGTCATGCCGGGCAGGTCGAGCAGGGCGGCGGCACAGGCCAGGTCCTCCCCGGTCATCGGACCTCCTCGCCCAGCAGCAGGCCGCGGCCGCCGCGCAGGAGCAGCGCCTCGGCGACGTGGCCCCCGGTCACGACCTCGGCGCCGGCGTCGAGGTCGGCGATCGTCCGGGCCATCCGTCGGACCCGATGCAGGCCCCGGGCGCTGAGGCGCCCCGTCCGGAGATGGCGGGCCAACGTGTCGGCGGCGGCCCCGTCGAGCGGCGCCGCACGGTCGAGGTCGACGGCGGCGAGCTCGGCGTTCACCGGGACCCCCCGCCGCCGGGCCCGCCCCCTGGCGACCGACACCCGGGCGGCCACCGTCGCCGTCGACTCCCCCGAAGGAGGCGCCAGCAGGTCGGCCGCCGCCGGCCGGTCCACCCGGACCGCGAGGTCGAACCGGTCGAGCAGCGGCCCCGACAGCCGGCGGCCGTAGCGGGCCCGCGCCGCCGGGGTGCACCGGCACGCGCCCGGCACGCCCCCCTCGCCACAGGGACAGGGATTCATGGCCGCCACCAGGAGGAACCGGGCCGGGCAACAGGCGGATCTCCCCGATCGGCTGATCCGCACGACGCCATCCTCGAGCGGTTGGCGCAGCGCGTCGAGGACCGTGGTCGGGAACTCGCCGAACTCGTCGAGGAACAGCACACCACCATGGGCGAGCCCGATCTCGCCGGGGTGCAGGGCGGCTCGTCCGCCGCCGATCATGGCCACCGAGGACAGTCCGTGGTGCGGGGCCCGGAAGGGTGGCCGCGCGGATCGCCCGCCCGTGACGCCGACCTCGGCGGCGACGGACCGGATGCGGGCGACCTCGCGGGCCGTGGCCGGGTCGAGGTCGGGCAGCAGGTCGGGCAGCCGGGTGGCGAGGAGCGTCTTGCCGGCACCCGGCGGCCCGACGAGCAGCAGATGGTGGCCGCCGGCGGCGGCCACCTCGAGCGCACGCCGGGCCAGCAGCTGGCCGCGCACGTCGGCGAGGTCGCCCCGATCCGACGGCGCCGGGATGCCGCCCGGTGGCCCGGCGGGGGGCCGGGCCACGTCGGGCCACGGACGCCGGCCCGTGCACCGGGCCACGACCTCGGACAGGCTGGCGGCGGTCACGATGTCGGCGTCGGCGGCGGCGGCCTCGGCGCCGTCGACGTCGGCCACCACCACCCGGCTACCCACCAATGCGTCGGCGAGCACCAGCACCCCCGGAACGCCCCGCAGGGAGCCGTCGAGGCCCAGCTCACCCACGAAGGCGAGGCCCGCCACCGCCGCGGCGTCCAGCACACCCGAGGCCACGAGGACCCCGACGGCGATGGGCAGGTCGAGGCCGGCTCCGCCTTTGCGCATGCCCGACGGTGCGAGGTTGACCGTGACGCGTCGGCGGGGCCAGGGCAGTCCGCTCGACGTGACGGCGGCGCGGACGCGGTCGCGGGACTCACGCACGGCGGCGTCGGGCAGACCGACGACGGTGAACCCGGGCAGGCCGTTGGCGACGTGCACCTCGACCGAGACGGATCGGGCGTCGACACCACGGAGGACGGCGGAGGGGATACTGGCGATCACTGGTGCCTCCCAGGGCACGGTGGGGCTCGGGAGGGCGGGTACTGCGGTGACGTGACGGTGCCGACGGCCCTCGAGGCACCGACCGCACCCTAGGGACCGGGTGGGTCACCCGGTGCGATGGATCGCTCGCGCCGGCCGCTGCTCCGCCGTTATCCATCGTCCGATGCATACTGATGTCGTGCACCGGACGCAGATCTACCTCGACGACCGGGAGGTGTCCGCCCTCGATGCCGCCGCGGTCCGGTCGGGGGCCAGCCGTTCGGAGCTGATCCGGCGGGCGTTCCGGGCCCAGTACGGCGAGCAGACCCAGACGTCGCGACTCGGAGCGCTGCGCACCTCGGCAGGAGCCTGGACCGACCGGGAGTACACGGGGTCGGAGTTCGTCGACGCGATCCGGGCGACGTCAATGACCGGATGGACCGGCTCCGCGCCAGGTGAAGCTCCTCGACACGACCATCGCCATCGACCACCTCCGGGGTGACCACCGGGCCACGGAACTCCTCGCGCGCCTGACCGTCGAGGGCGAGCTCCTCCTGGCCAGTGAGCTCATCCGATTCGAGCTGCTCACCGGCTTGCGGCCGGACGGGCTCGAACCGACCGAGCTGTTCATGGGTGCGCTCACCTGGGTTCCGGTCGACGAGGCGATCGCCCGGATGGCCGGATCGCTCGCCGCGGCGTGCCGACGGTCGCACAGTGGCATCGACGCCGTCGACTACTGATCGCGGCCACGGCGACCGTCGTAGGTGCCGAGCTCCTCACGACGAGCGTGCGCCACTTCCCCATGATCTCGGGACTCCGGCCGCCCTACGGCGCCTGAGGTGGGCCCCCGAGGTGCAGCCCGGGACGGCCGCACGGAATTGACGACTACCGGTCGCGACGTACTTCCGGTCGTGGCCACAACCCACGCGCGTGCGGCTGATCCGTCGTGCACCCGTGAGCGCGACGTCCACCGGACATTCGCGGGGACCCACGCCGTCAGCCTTCGGGAAGATCGGCGAAGTCGCGCTTGGCCTGCCGGTACCACCCCATGCCCTTGATGGGGTTCTTCCACCGGCCCTTCATCTCCTTCAGGGCACCTTCGTGGGTGGTGTCCCCACCGGCGACCATCTCCTTGAGATGCCGGTCCTGCGCCTTGATGACCTCGTCCGCCGTCGTGCCCTGGTGCGGAGCGTCGCACGGCCCGCCGAGCTGCTCACATGTCATGGTCTTCATGATCTGTACTTCCTCTCGCTGTGTCCTGCTGTCGATAGCCATGTCCGGTTGATCCCCGACCGTCAACCACCCGACTTCGCCCGCACTCGGACGATGTCCATGGTCGCCAGGACGTCCGGGTCGGCGATCAGCTCGATCTCACGCACCAGGGCCGCCCCGTCGAGATGGAACACGAATGCCACCTTGGTCGATCCGGCCTGGATCCAGGCGGCACCCAGTTCACCGTCGATGGTGACCGGCGCCGCCCCCCGGGTGCCGTTGAAGCGGGCGGCCACGGCCTCCGCCCCCTCGTACTCCGGTGCGGTGCCCATCGACTGCCCGACCCGGTCGGCCCGCATGACGGCGTCGGGTGCGAGCAACGACAACAAGGTGGCGAGTTCCCCGCCACGGGCGGCGATGAGGAACGCGTCGACCACCCGCTGGTTCTCGGCGCGTGACGCCCGCGACGCGGCCGACTCCGGCCCGCCCTGCACCTTGCGTCGTGCCCGGCTCGCCAACTGGCGCACGGCGGTACCCGAACGCCCCATGACCGCACTGACCTCGTCGAAGGGATAGCCGAACACGTCGTGCAGGACGAATGCGGCCCGCTCCGCCGGGGCCAGGGCGTCGAGGACGATCTCCATGGCGTCACCCATCCGCTCGGCGAGCAGTGCGTCGGCCTCCGGATCGACCGGACCATGGCCGTCGGTCACCGCGGCTTCGGCCGCGGACCGGGTACCCCGCTTGCGGAGCTGGTCGAGGCAGAGGCGCGTCACGACGGTGGTGAGCCAGGCGGGGAGATCGTCGATGGCGTCGGTGCGGGACAGCCGGAGCCAGGCCTCCTGCAGGACGTCATCGGCATCGGCTTCCGACCCGAGGATCCGGCTGGCGATCGCCGTCAAACGGGGCCGCTCCGCTTCGAAGTCCGTCACTTCGGTCCGGGTCACGGGCCCACTTCCCTCCTGCTCATACCCAATTGACGGAGTTCACCCTCAAAATGTGACCGGCACGACGACGACGGGAGGGATCCCGGGTCACACCCGCGGCCGGCGATCACCGGTGCCTCCCGGGAGACGGTGGGGCTCGGGAGGGCGGGTGCTGCCCTGACCTGCCGGTGCCGACAGCCCTCGAGGCGTCGACCACATCCTATGGACCGGTGGGTCACCCGGCGCGCGTCGCGGGCGGTCGGATCGAGTTCAGCCGGCTCCGTAGAACGGCGCGTCGAAGCTGAAGATGCCGCCGTCGGCGCCGACCAGCCAGTACCCACCGCTCGACGGGTCTGCGGCCATCCCGACGACGGGTGCGCTCAGGGCCCGTCCGCCCATGGAGCCGTGGAACGCGGCGTCACCGAACGCGAACACCCCGCCGTCGGCGGCGGTGAGCCAGTACCCGCCACCGTCCACCGTCGACGCCATGGCCCGCACCGGTCGGTCGAGGACGACTCCCCCCTCCGAGCCCCGGAACGGTGCGTTGAACGCGAAGACTCCCCCATCGGCGGCGACGAGCCAGTAGCCGCCCGTCCCTCCGTCGGCGGCGATCCCGACCACCGGCTCATTCAGCGGTTTCCCGCCCATCGATCCGGCGAAGCCGGCATCGCCGAACGCGAACACCCCGCCGTCGGCGGCCACCAGCCAGTACCCGTGGCCGCTGGCCGTGAGGGCCATCCCCACGACCGGGGCGTCGAGCCGTGTGGCACCCATCGAGCCGTAGAACACCGCGTTCCCGAAGGAGAAGACCCCACCGTCGGCCGCCACCAGCCAGTACCCCTGGCCGTCCGGTGTCGCCACGATGCGGACGATCGGGGCGTTCAGGGTCTGCCCCGACAGGGAGCCGAAGATCCGGGCGGCGCCGTGGGCCGTCACGTCCCCGGACGAGTCGACCAGCCAGTAGCCGTCACCCTTCGGCAGGGCGGCCATCGCGACGACGGGAGGCTCCAGGCCGGTCACGTCGGGACTCGGGACGACCGACCAGACACCGCCGCTCCAGGTCTCGACCAAGGTGTGTCCGGGGCCTGCACCGTCGCCACCTCCGTAGCTGCCGACGGCCACGCACGCCGTGGCGGCGGTGCACGAGACGCCGTACAGGTAACCGTCCGTCGGTGCCGGCCCGGTCGCCTGGGCAAACGACGTGCCGGTCCGTGTCTCGATCATCGAGGTCGCGGTCGACGGCCCGGCACCCCGACCACCGACCGCCGTGCAGGACGCCGTCGAGGTGCACGACACGCCGCTGAATCCGACCTGCAGGCCGTTCGGATTCTGACTCGGGACCAGCGACCAGGCGGTGCCGTTCCACGATTCGGCGAGGCTCTGCTCGTCGCCCACTCCGTCCGTGTAGGAACCAACCGCCGTGCACGAGTCGGAGTCGGTGCACGAGACACCGGTCAGTACGGGGTTCGTCCCGGAGGCGTCACTCGGTACGACCGACCAGGCCGTCCCGTTCCAGGACTCGACCAGCGTCCTGTCCCCGGCGCCCACTCCGAATCCCGTTCCCCCGACGGCGACACAGTCGTTCGCCGTCGGGCACGAGACGCCCAGGAGCAAGTTGTCGTTGCCCGGGTCGGGGCTCGGCACGATCGACCAGATGCTCCCGTTCCAGGACTCGACGAGCGTCTGGTCGTACGGCGCCAGCGGGTAGGTGGTCCCGACGGCCACGCAGCTGGTCGCACTTCGACAGGACACACCGCTCAGCGCATCCGGTCCGGTGTTGGGGCTGGGGACGATCGTCCAGGTGGTCCCGTCCCAGGACTCGATGAGCGACTGACCGTCCGTTTCCGGGTCGGTGCCCGACTGCCCGACCGCCACGCAGCTCACCGGACCGGTGCACGAGACGGCGATGAGCGCACTGTCGACGCCGGACGGGTCGGGGGTGGGGACGATCGACCAGTGGCTCCCGTTCCAGGACTCGGCGAGCGTCCGCTCCTGGGTGGTCTGACCGTCGGGCACCTCGGAGTCGCCCACGGCCATGCAGCTGGTCGGTCCCGTGCAGGAGACGCCCAGGAGGAAGTCGAAGGCGCCGCTCCCAGGGACCGAGCTGTCGGGCTGAACCGCAGCGGCGGTGGTGAGGCCGGTGGAGCGGCTGGGCGCGACCTCCGCTGCTCCCCATGCCGGCGTCGCGACGGACACGGCGCCGAGGCACAGGGTCAGCGCGCCGATGGTCAGGAGTCGCCGTGCGCTCATGCCCCGATTCTGCCCTCCGGGGCAGCCGGCGGTGGGCGGCCTGACGCACCACCCGTAGCCGTGCCGGGGCCCGGCACGTGGCCACGGTCCGGTGCGGGCGCCCGAGAGGAGTGGGAACGGGCCCCTCAGCGACCTTCGAAGGTGGGCGCCCGGCGCTCGACGAAGGCCGTCAGCGCCTCGCGGGTGTCGCGGGTGGCGAAGTTGACCGACTGGGCCCGGGCCTCGTCCTCGAGCGCCTGGTCCATGGACACGGCCAGCGAGTTGTTGAGCAGGGTCTTGGTCAGCGACAGGGCCAGCGTCGGACCCTCGGCCAGGCGACGGGCCCAGTCGTCGACGAACCCGTCGAGCTCGGCGTCCGGCACGACGCGGTTGACCAGCCCGAAGCCCGCCGCCTCGTCGGCGCTCAGGATGTCCGCGAAGAACGCCAACTCCTTGGCCCGGTGCAGGCCGATGAGGCGCGGCAGCAGCCAGGAGGCGCCGAAGTCGACGGACAGCCCCCGCTTGGCGAAGATCTGCGAGAAGCGGGCCGACGCCGAGGCCACCACGACGTCGCAGCCGATGGCCATCGACATCCCGGCGCCGGCGGCCACCCCGCCCACCTTGGCGATGGTCGGCTTGGGGAACCGGTGGAGCCGCAGGGCCACGTCGGCCAGGGCCCGCATCTGGAGCAGGTACGGGTCGCCCGGTCGACCGGCGACATCGGTCGGGTCGGAGAGGTCCGCACCCGAGCAGAACGCCCCGCCGGCGCCGGTCAGGACCAGGCAGCGGACGGCGCGGTCGGTCGCCGCGTCGTCGAGGACGGCCAGCAGCTCGCGGAACATCGTCCCGTTGGCGGCGTTCTTGCGCTCCGGGCGGTTGAGGGTCACGGTCGCCACGCCCGCGGCACGCTCGACGGTCAGGGTCTCCCAGGGGTCGGCCATGGCCGCAGCCTACGAGATGCGTCCGTCAGAACGCGTCCTCGAGCACGTCCACGTCACCCCCGGTGATCGACACGACGTCGAAGCGCAGGTCCACCAGGGCCCGGCCCGACGCCGGGGTCAGCTCGGCCAGCCACCGGGAGGCCAATCGCCGGATCCGGCGCTGCTTGGCCGGCACGACCGCTTCGGCACCGGTGCCGAAGGCATCGGACGACCGCGTCTTCACCTCGCAGAAGACGACGGTGCGCCCCTGGCGGGCGATGAGGTCGACCTCGCCCTCGCGCCGGCGCCAATTGCGCTCCAGGACCTCGTAGCCGTGTTCCTCGTACCAGGCGGCGGCCGTGTCCTCGCCGTCCCGACCGAGCGCCCCGCGTCGTGCCGCGGCCGACGGGGCCACGTCGTCGGCGGGGTCGCCGCCGGTCACAGGTCCTTGTCGGGCAGGCGCTCGATGTTGACGTCGCGGAAGGTGAGGATGCGCACCGACGGCACGAACCGGGCCGGCCGGTACATGTCCCAGACCCAGGCGTCGTTGAGCACGACCTCGACGCAGGCGGGCGACGTGTCCGACCGCACCGTCACGTCGACGGAGTTGGCCAGGTAGAAGCGGCGCTCGGTCTCGACGACGTAGGAGAACAGCGGGACGACGGCCCGGTACTCGTGCACCAGGGCCAGCTCGATCTCCGACTCGTACCGCTCGAGATCCTCTTCGCTCATCGGGAGGCGGGCTCGCTCATCGGGAGGCGGCCCGCGTCCTCATGCCCGTCCACCGGCCGACCGCCGGCACCTGCCGGGCACGCTCAGGAGCGCGCAGTCCGCAGTTCCTTGATCTTGGCGGCCTTCCCGTGGCGGTCGCGGAGGTAGTAGAGCTTGGCCCGCCGGACGTCGCCGTAGGACACGACCTCGGTGTGGTCGATCACCGGGGAGTGGACGGGGAACGTCCGCTCCACACCGACGCCGAAGCTCACCTTGCGCACCGTGAACGTCTCCTGGACACCGGTGCCCTGGCGCCGGATGACCGCGCCCTGGAACACCTGGACGCGCTCACGGGTGCCCTCGACGACCCGGACGTGCACCTTGACGGTGTCACCGGGGCGGAACTCGGGGATGTCGTCCCGCAGGCTGTCGCGGTCGATGATGTCGGTCGGGTTCATGGGGCGCGTCTCTTTCGGCGTCGTTCGATCTGTCCCCCGTCGGCGGCCCGGGCACGGGACCCCGTCGGGGCCGTTGCACGCGAGCCGTCGGTGTGGACGCCGGGGTGACCCGGCGCCGACGAGGCTCCTCAATCGTAGCCGTGTTCGCGGAGTAGGCGCACCTCACCGTGCCCGGCCAGCAGCCGGACCTCCTCGGGCGTAAGTCCACCCCGCGCGGCGATCAGGTCGGGCCGCCTCTGCAACGTCCTGACCAGGGACTGGGCCCGCCGCCAGGCCTCGACGCGACCGTGGTCGCCCGAACGGAGCACCTCCGGCACGGCGTGGCCCCGGAACTCGGCCGGGCGGGTGTACTGCGGGTACTCGAGCAGGCCGGCGGCAAAGCTCTCCTCGTCGGTGGACCGCTCGTTGCCCAGCACGCCGGGCAGCAGCCGGGCCACGGCCTCGACCACGACCAGGGCGGCGAGCTCGCCCCCGGCCAGTACGACGTCGCCGATCGAGAGCTCGGCGTCACAGAGGTGGTCGGCCACGCGCTGGTCCACGCCCTCGTAGCGGCCGCACAGGAGGGAGAAGCCCCCGGGGAGGGCGGCGAGCTCCCGGGCGGCGGCCTGGTCGAAGCGCCGGCCCGAGGCCGACAGCAGGAGCAGGGGACGCGGCAGTCCGTCGGGACCCGACTCGACCGACTCCACCGCCCCGAAGACGGGCTCGGGGGCGAGGACCATACCGGCCCCGCCGCCGAAGGGCGCGTCGTCGACCGTCCGGTGCACGTCCTGGGTGGCGTCCCGGATGTCGTGGGTCCGCAGATCGAGCAGGCCCACGCCCCGGGCGCGACCGAGGATGGACGCCGAGCCGTAGTGCTCGACCACCTCGGGGAACAGGGTGAAGACATCGACCCGGAACCCGGGCGTCGACCGTGCCTCGTCGCTCACGGCAGGTCGAGCAGGCCGTCGGGCAGGTCGACGGTCACCCGCGCGCCGGGGACGGATCCCGTGACGAACCGGAGGGGGATCAGGCCGCCGTCCTCGAGGACGAGCAGGTCACTGGCCGGGTTGGCCTCGACGCTCCGCACCCGTCCGAGCTCGACGCCCGCACCGTCCACCACCACCGAGCCGATCAGGTCGTGCACCCACAGGGCGTCCGGGTCCTCGAGGGGTGGTGCCGAGAGCGGGGTGTCGCGCAGCGCCTCCGCGGCGTCGATGCCGTCGACACCGGCGAAGGTCACGATCCACCGGCCCCGATGGGCCGAGGACCGCACCACCTCGAAGGCCCGGCCGTCGTCGGCGTGCAGCACCGAGCCGACGCCCACGCGCTCGTGCCGGTTCGTGGTGAGGGAGACGATGACGTCGCCGCGCAGGCCGTGCGGCTTCACGATGCGACCGACGCCCAACAGGGTCGGACGCCCGGCGTCGTCGGAGGCGGCTCCACCGCCGCCGTCGGCGCCGTCGACGGGGGCGGGATCGGGCACCCCCGGGTCAGTCGTCGACGATGTCGACGCTGGTCTGGACGCCGTCGCGCGCCCCGGCGGCGGCCACCACCGTGCGGATGGCCTGGGCGACCCGGCCCCGCCGGCCGATCACCCGTCCCATGTCCTCGGGGGCCACGTGGATCCGGAAGCGGACGGAGTCACCACGCTCCTCGGTGTTGATGACCACGGCCTCGGTGTCCGAGGCGATGGAGTTGACCAGGTACGTGACGACGGCCAGCGGCGTGCCCCCCGAGACGCGGTTGCCCGCGTCGTCGTCCTGGTCGTCGAATCCGTCGTCGATGGTGTTCACGTCGTCCACCGAGTCGGCGGTCAGCTCGTCGGTCACTTGGCCGCCTTGGCCGAGGCGAACTCGTCGAGTGCCCCCGACTGCTTGAGCAGCTTCTCGACCCGCTCGGTGGGCTGGGCCCCCTGCGAGAGCCACTTGACGGCCTTGGCGTTGTCGATCTCGACGACCGCGTCCGGCTCGGCCAGCGACTTGCCCCGGGGGGCGTAGGTCCCGACGATCTCGATGAACCGCCCGTTGCGGGGCGAGCGGCTGTCGGCCGCCACGAGCCGGTACGTCGGCTGCTTCTTCTTCCCGATCCGCACGAGGCGGAGCTTTACTGCCACGGTGAACTCCTCTGTTGCATGGTGTCTTCCGGCGGAAGCACTGGGTGTTGGTACGAACTGATCGCAGCCGTCAGGGCCGCGGGCGACTGACAGTCTCCCACCAAAGCGGGACGTCATGTGCACCACGGGTGAATTCGCCCCTGGTGGGGCCGCCCCGACCCCCGGAACGGGCCCGCGGGCGGGCCGTCACGTCGATTTCGGGGTGACCCGTCCGCCGCCCTTGCCCTTCTTGCCGCCCTTGCCCTTCTTGGACGGGCGCTTCGGCGAGCCGGGACCGTTGGCCCCGTAGGCGCCGGCGGCGGGTGCCGGGGCACCTGCACCGAGGGCGGAGAGGTCGGACTCGTCCATCATCGAGGCCATGTCGGCCATGGCCTTGGGCGACATCCGGGGTCCCCCCCGACCGAGCAGCCCGCCGAGGCCGCCGAGGGCACCACCCATGCCGCCCTTGCCGAACCCCTTCATCATCTTCTGCATCTCCTTGAACTGCTTCAGGAGGGCGTTGACGTCGGCGGTGGTCGTGCCGCTGCCGTTGGCGATGCGGACCCGACGGCCGCCGTCGATGATCGAGGGGTCCGTCCGCTCCTGGGGCGTCATCGAGTAGATGATGGCCTTGACCTGGCCGATCTGACCGTCGTCGACCGCCTCCGACGCCTTCTTGATGTCCTTGGAGACGCCCGGGATCAGCGACATGACACCCGAGATGGAGCCCATCTTCTCGACCTGCTGGAGCTGCTCGAGAAAGTCCTCGAGGGTGAACCGCCCCTCGAGCATGGCCGCCGCGCCCTTGGTGGCGACGTCCTTGTCCATCGTGCGCTCGGCCTGCTCGATGAGGCTGAGCACGTCCCCCATGCCGAGGATGCGGTCGGCCATCCGGTCCGGGTGGAACTGGTCGAAGTCGTCGAGCTTCTCGCCCGTGGAGGCGAAGGCGATGGGTCGTCCCACCACCTCCTTGACCGACAGGGCGGCGCCACCGCGTGCGTCGCCGTCGAGCTTGGTCAGGATGACGCCGTCGAGGGAGAGGGCGGCATGGAAGGCCTCCGCCGTCGACACGGCGTCCTGCCCGGTCATGGCGTCGATCACGAGGAACGTGTAGTCCGGTTGGACGGCTCCGGCGATGTGCCGGATCTCGTCCATGAGGTCCTCGTCGATGGAGAGTCGGCCGGCGGTGTCGACGATCAGCACGTCCCGTCCGAGCCGCTTGGCCTCCTCGAGGCCGGCGGTGGCCACCGACACCGGATCCGAGGCCTCGGAGAACACGTTGACCCCGGCCTGGCCGCCCAGCACCCGCAGCTGTTCGACGGCGGCCGGTCGCTGGAGGTCGGCCCCGACGAGCAGCGGGTTCCGGCCCTGCTGCTTGAACCAGCGGGCCAACTTGGCCGAGGCGGTCGTCTTGCCGGAGCCCTGGAGGCCGGCCAGGAGGACGACCGTCGGTGGACGGCTGGCGTAGCGGATCTGGAGCGTCTCGCCCCCGAGGATGGCGACGAGCTCCTCGTTCACGATCTTGATGACCTGCTGGCCCGGGCTCAGGCTCTGGGACAGCTCGAGGCCCACGCAACGGTCACGGACCGCCGTGGTGAATTTCCGGACGACGCCGATCTCGACGTCGGCCTCGAGGAGGGCGGTGCGGATCTCGCGCAGGATCTCGTCGACGTCCGCCTCGGACAGGCGGCCGCGGCCCCGCAGGCGGGTGAGGATGCCTTCGAATCGGTCGGTCAGGCTCTCGAACATGGGGTGCTCAGGCTACCCGACGCCACCGGGGCGGACGTGCGCCCTGCGGACCGGTCGCTGCCAGCGGTCGGAGGATCTAGAAGAGGGCGTCGACGAAGGCGGCGGCGTCGAAGTCGACGAGGTCCTCGGCCCCCTCACCCAGGCCCACCAGCTTCACCGGCAGGCCGAGCTCGCGTTGGATGGCCACGACGATCCCGCCCTTCGCCGTCCCGTCGAGCTTGGTCAGCACCACGCCCGACACGTCGACGGCGTCGAGGAACACCTTGGCCTGGGCCAGGCCGTTCTGGCCCGTCGTGGCGTCGAGCACCAGCAGCACCTCGGCCACGTGGCCCGGAGGTCGGTCCGACACCCGGCGGATCTTCTTCAGCTCCTCGATGAGGTTGACCTTGTTGTGGAGCCGCCCGGCGGTATCGGCCAGGACCAGCTCGTCGCCCTTGGACGCCGCCCGCTGCACGGCATCGAACACCACCGAACTGGGGTCGCCCCCCTCGGCGCCGCGCACGATGTCGGCGCCGGACCGTTCGGCCCAGAGGCTCAGCTGCTCCCCCGCCGCGGCCCGGAAGGTGTCGCCGGCGGCCAGCAGGACCGGGGTGCCGGCCCGGGTCAGCCGGGTGGCCACCTTGCCCACGGTGGTCGTCTTGCCCACGCCGTTGACCCCGACGAAGAGCCAGACGTCGACGGTGCGG
>Ga0182013_10005625_pt1 | contig 14513 bp, 10 predicted proteins | sample 612S2MmetaG_FD_120487 | JGI IMG/M metagenome (GOLD analysis project Ga0182013, IMG submission 120487) | Permafrost microbial communities from Stordalen Mire, Sweden - 612S2M metaG | ecosystem: Environmental > Terrestrial > Soil > Wetlands > Permafrost | place: Sweden: Stordalen | collected... | reverse complement strand
TCGATGGCCTTGCGCCGCTTGGCGCGATCGTCGGGCGACATTTCGACGCGCGGATCTTCCTCGACTGTTACGGCCGTGGTGTCGGACTTGCCCGCGGACGTCACGGTCACGGTGTACTCGCCTGGATCGACCGGCGCGCCGCCGCCGAAACCTCCGCGGCCGCCTCCGCCGCCGCCACCACCACCGCCTCGGCCGCCGGCGGCCCCGGCTTCCGCCCCGAACTCGGTGTTGAGCTCGGCATTCAGCCCCGCGCCGCCTTCAGCGCCTTGGCCGGCCTGGGCAGGCGCGGGAGTTTCCCCGGCCGCACCACCGCCGCGTCCTCCACGGCCACCACCGCCGCGTCCGCCTCCCGCCGGAGGAAGCACCGGCGGATCGGCGCGCATATCCCACACGGTCCGATTGAGAGCGCCCGCCTCGGCGCGCGGCACATTGATCTGGCGAACCTGCTGGCCGTCCTTATCGGTGACCTTGACCTGCACGGGGCCGCCTGTCTTCAGCCAGTAATCCAGAATCACGCCGTTGGGCGCGTTGGCCGCGAAGAAATTGCTCTGCCCTTCGAAGCCGCGATAATTGGCCATCTTCCATTCGATTCCGGGACGCCCGCCGCCCAGCATCTTCACGTCACTGGTCAGCACCTTGTCGTCCCATTTCTCCAGCGCCGATATGTTGTCCATGATCCAGATGGAACGCCCGTGCGTCGCCAGAATCAGATCGTGCTCGCGGGGATGAATCTGGATGTCGAACACCGGCACGGTGGGCAAGCCGTTCTTCATGCGATGCCAGTTCGCGCCTTTGTCGAACGATACGAAGATGCCGAATTCCGTACCCGCGAACAGCAGATTGGGGTTCACGGGATCTTCGCGAATCACATGCACCGTGCCGGCCTCCGGCGGAATTCCGTTGCTCAGCTTGAGGAAGGAATCGCCGTAGTTGGTGGTCTTGAAGATATAGATCGCATAGTCGGCGCTGCGATGATTGTCGAACGTCACGTAGGCCGTACCGGCTTCGGTGTGCGAAGGTTCGATGCGGCTCACGTAGCCCATCTTCGGCACTCCCATGATGTGCGAAACCACGTTGGTCCACGTCTTGCCGTCGTCGCGCGACATCTGCACGTTGCCGTCATCGGTGCCCACCCACAGTACGCCGGCCTTCACGGGCGATTCGGCGATGCTGGTGATGCAAGGCCATTCGGCCACACCGTCGTCGCGCGAAAGCACGCCGCTGTTCTTATCGATTTTGCGGCCCAGAATCGACATCTCATCGCGGACGGCATTGGTGGTCAGGTCTTCGCCGAGAACGCCCCACGTGTCGCCGCGATCGGTGGACTTAAAGAGGTGATTGCCGCCGTAGTAGATGGTGTTGTGGTCGTGCGCCGAAATCAGCAGCGGCGAATTCCACTGGAAGCGATAGCGCGGGGCCTGGTCGTTGGGCTCCTCGGGGCGGATGCTCTTCGATTCGCTGGTCTTCAGATCGCGGCGCGAAAGGCTACCGTCCTGCGATTCCGTGTAGATGATGTTCGGGTCCTGCGGATCGATGCGATTGTAGAATCCGTCGCCGCCCTGCACCGTGATCCAGTCGGTATTGCCGATGCCGGCGGTTTGCGCCGAGGAACTGGGGCCGCACCAGGAGTAGTTATCCTGCAAGCCGCCGCACACGCGGTAGGGCTTCTGGAAATCGTACGCCACTTCGTAGAACTGGCCGAGCGCGATGTTATCGATGTGCCGCCAGTTGCGCCCGCTGTCCATGGTCTCCCAGATGCCGCCGTCGTTGCCGGAGAGCACGTGGTCGGAATTGTTGGGGTCGATCCAGATACCGTGATTGTCGCTGTGGACGTCGCGGAAGCGGTCCTGCGACCACGTTTTGCCGGCGTCCTCGGACATATAGATATTGACGCCGCCCATCCAGAGCTTCAGGTCGTTGTTCGGGTCGATGCGGAGCTGGCTGAAATAGGATGGGCGCGGATTGGTGTCGCTCTGGTGGGCCCAGGTCACGCCCTTGTCATCGGAGCGATAGACGCCGCCGGCAGTGGCGTTTTCGATCAGCACGTAGACGATGTTGCTGTTCTTGCGATAGATGTCGACCGCGCAGCGGCCATAATCGCCCGCGGGAAGGTGGCCGACGCCGCCCGTACTCAGCTTGGTCCAATGAAGGCCGCCATCGGTGGAGCGATAGATGCCGCCGCCGGGACCGCCTCCGTTATATCCGAACGCCGTGCGGCGCCGCTCGTACGCCGCGGCGTAGAGAATGTTGGGGCTCTGCGGGTCGATGGCAATGTCGGAAACGCCGGTGTCCGCGTCGATGATCAGGGTCTGGTTCCAGGTCGCGCCGCCGTCTTTGCTCATGAAGACGCCGCGCTCTTGATTCGGGCCCCAGAGGTCGCCCATGGCGGCGACGTAGACGATATCGGGATCGGTGGGATGCACCACGATGCGGCCGACATGGTGGGTGGCGTCGAGGCCGAGATGCTTCCACGTCGCGCCGCCGTCCATGGATTTGTAGACGCCGTCGCCCCAGGAGGAACTCTGCCGATTGTTGGCTTCGCCGGTGCCCACATAGACGATGGAAGGGTTCGATGGCGCGAGGGTGACGTCGCCGATGGAAGGATTCGGCTGATCTTCGAACAGCGCCTGCCAGGTGACGCCGCCGTTAATGGTCTTGAAGAGCCCGCCCGCGGCAGTGCCCGCGTAGATGATGCGCGGGTCGGATTCCACCACCGCGAAGTCGTCCGTGCGTCCGCCCATGGTGGCCGGGCCGATACTGCGGAATTTCAGATTCTTGAGGATGTCTTCATATTTCGGCTGGGCGAAAGCGGTGGCGCCGAGCAGGGCGAGAGATAGGGCTAGTTTAGACGGCATGGGTCTCCTGGATGGTTTGTCATTTTACACTACTGTCGGTAGTAGGGTGGACGAGGCGGTGGCTGAACGCATAGAGAAGGCAGCGACGATGTTGGCGCGGTGCGTGAGGCCGTGAAGAGGAAGATCCCAAGCCGTGAGGTAGGCGGCGTTTACCAACGGTCTGCCAGAGTCGAGCACTCGGACGTCGTCTTCAGTCCGCGGAATGGTCGATTTCGGACAACGTCGGAGTCTGTCGAGATTTCATCGGGGATACAGGGGCGTCATGTTTGACAAGGCCGGGGAGCTACCATCGCGGTCTGATCTCGGCCCATCCATGTTCTCGTACAGCACGGGCGGCCCCGTCGAAGGTCGGAAAGAGCCGTGAAGAATCATAGCCAAGTCTGATCAGTGCCCTAAGGAGAGCCTTGGCGGCCTTCTTAGGGAGGATGAGTTTCATGACGCTGGTTTCCGGACTATCGCTGCTGAGCACTCTCTCGAATCCTTCGTTCTGCTGGTAATCTTCATCTAAATCCGTCACACTTGCGCATGCAGCGCCAAACGGGAACAACGGAAGCCACATGAGCAGTCCTTCCTGCGTTTGGAGCGTGCGATTGTCGGATGCGGGCGGCACCAACAGGTGAATGCCGCGCGACGGGCTATCATGCAAGGAGGTGAGCTCCGTATCGCCAACAATCCAAACGCAAAGGTGGCCGTCTTCCGTGTCACGCCCATCCATGCAACCACGAGCCGCAAAATAGGCCGCCACGTACGGACTCCATGTGAAATCAAGAAGACAAGTCGGAAGCCCATAGTGCTGAGCCAGAGCGAGCGCCGGGGCCACCTCGCGAGAGGGCCAACGCTTTAGGACGTCCTTGGTGAGGCCGCGGTTCAAATCTGTCATTAACCACATCAGTTCCATCCGCAGATTCGTTCCATTTGGAACTGGGAGGCCTTGGCGGTCGGCAATTCGATAAAAAGAGAGAAGTGTGCCAACTTCTGAGAGGAGTCGATTTCTCCAGGTATCCCGAAGGGATTCACTTAGCGATCGCTCCTGGAAAACCATCATCATAGGGGCCGGCCACGCCGATTTTCTTCGCGACGTCGGCACCAAACCCCAGGAGCTGTTCCCTTGGCCGCGATAGATGAAGTCTCCGTGCGCTCCAAACCCCGTGAGAGGTGATAGCGCTGTCAAAAACGCGTCAACCGTTTCCGCTTCGACTGTCACGTATGGATCACTCGACCGCACTACTGCTCCGGCAGGTAAAGGGGGTACCTTCATCGAATATAGGGTACCGCTCGGCAGGCAGCCTAAGACCAATGACGGCGCACATCGCGGTTAGGCAGCACTCGAGTTTGGGGACGAAGCCGAGCATCTACTACGTGGGGCAGCGCTAGCCTTCGCCGTTTGGACGGCCCGGGAAAGCAAGCGAAGTCGCACTCGGGACATTGGTCGCGGAACAACTTGCCCGGTACTGGCCCAGGATTCTGACAGCCGGGTGCCAGAATCCCCTTCGGAGGAAATCGCAGAAGCCAGGACCGGGTCCGCTAGTTCGGTCGGTTCGCACTATTTTCGAGCATCGAGGTCGCACAGCGTCCAAGGCCACTTGGGGACACGAATCGGCCAAGTGGTTTTGGGTTCTCGGACTTGAGTTCCTACGCATGCTGCCGAGGTAGGGGCTTGTCCGACTGCGTCAGGGGCTTCGTGCCGTGCTCAGCCACGTGCTGCCGGATGAGCAGGAACGAGTCGCTAAAATATCTCGACCCTGCATGGTAGAGGTAGGGGCGCATCAGGGCATCGGCCTCCAAATCCACTGAGAGCAGCGACCAGGCAGTGGGATGTATGAGTTTTGATGAGATCTTGTTCGCGTGGTCATAGTCGGCAACCCTACCCAGAATCTGCGCAAGTTCGCGCGTGGTTCGGTACCTCCTGCGATTGATTCCGAAGCCTGTCTTGGCATCCTCAAAGGACTTCAGCGCCGTATCCAGCTCGGGTGTGGACAGTGCCGGTTCCAAAGCCGCAAACCACTTCTTAAACGACACGAAGACGTCATGGCTGTCCATTAGCATGTCATCAATGAGTTCGTGCGCATTCTCCTCGGAGCGCAATGCGTACTCCGTATAGATGCTAATCTCCATCAAGTTCCTGCACGCCCATGCTGTCGAGCGTGCCGAGGATCCGTAGCTGATATTGAGTTGATCGCATTCCGTGATTAGCCCCCGCAGTAGGGCGGTGAGGACGTTTACGAACCAGATTGTACCGGTATCAACATGCTGCTCGAGCATCGAATCATGGAGCCCGCGTGCAACAATCAGTGCCTCATGATTCACAGCGGACATTCGTGCGTATTGGTCTTCACTGGGCTGAGCCATGCTTAACGGTACACGTTCCAGGTGACGCCGACAATATGTCCCCTCTAGGAAGCTGGGGCGATTTTCGGCCCACTCAGAGTGTGGGTTTGATCTCTGCTCATGGGCCCGGGCGATGGCAGGCTCGCTCCTCGTCCTTGCGATTCGGATCCCCCGGAGTGGTAGCCTGAACCTATGAAGCTCAGCATTGAACTCGACCGGGAAGTCGACGGCCGTTGGATCGCCGAGGTGCCGGAATTGAATTTCCTGCTCTACGGGAATTCGAGGCAGGATGCAATCGAGAGAGCTCAGGCCGCGGCGCGAGAGATTATCCTCGACTGCATCGCAGATGGCGAGTTGCCGCCTGATTCCGCGAATGCCGTGTTCGATATCGCGGCGTGAGTTCTCGGCCTTCGGCAAAAGCCCGGAGGGTCTTCGCCGCTCTGAAGCGCATTAGCTGGCGGCATTGGTCGCACGGTCGGTTCCCACAAAATCGTAAAGAAAGGACGGCCGGGTAATCCGTTCCCGTTTCATGGCTCCGAGGAACTGGGCTCAGGGATCCCTGCCAGGATCTGACGGGCCGGCAACCCCACGATCTCTAGCCGTGTTCGCGGCGCGCTCGACGTCCTCGCTGGACAGGCTAGCCGTGGCGCCCGTAAAACGCTCCCACTCGAGACTGATCGTTTCGGCCCACAATGCGCTGACTGCTTCTTCCGATCGCCGTCCGCTCGGAATCCCTATCGTTGGTTTGGATTGAACAGCACCCGGGTTTTTTCTGGCAGAGCCGCTATGAATCCAGAAATAAGGCTTTCGAGATGGGCGAATTGCTTTTGCGGCTCCCACAAGCGCCGGTGCTTTTTGAACGCCATTCTTTTCATGGTCATATGTGCGAGCCGCCAGTCTAGCTGGTCACGATAGTCTTGAAGCCACGGCGGCGCCGTGAGGAGCTTTTGGAGCGGCTTAGGCAATTGTGTCGGATTCGGAAGGTAGTCGCTTACGAACACATCCTCAAATTTGCTCTTCTTCAGGTCGATGCGCGGGTAGAAGAAATCGAGTAGTAGCCGCATGTGGATCAAGCAGGATTCTCGGACCATCGCATCAACCAGGCCGCCGTGGTTTTGCTGGCCCCACATCGAAACAGCAAGTCGAAATCTGTTGATCTCAAAGCTCAGGTGCTCGTGGAGCATCTCATCTAATTGGCTCTGTGTCGGAGGGATTCTTAGAACCGTGCCCATGAGAGCAAGGATTGCACTTTTAGGCACAGTTGTCTTTAGCACCGTCATTTCTCTGACATTAGCCGGTGAGCCGGGAGCCGCTTCGAGCAAGGCGCGCGCAGGGCTCACGAAGGGAACGCCCTGAAATCGCTAACAAAAGCGTGGTGGCACGGCGAGAGGAGAATACTTGAATAGTCGAGGATCCAAGCAGATCAAGGCAAACGCGATCCACGTGGTGGGAGCTTGGCCGGCAGTCGGCCCATCGTGCGGCCTTCTCTGCTTTGAACCGCGCCGGACAACATTTGCACGACTGTATGGTGTCCCGCTAGAATGAAGAGGTGCCGCAGACCAAGCTAACGCCATCAACCGTCGATTTCACGAGCCCAGCAGTCGTGAAGCGTTTCCAAAGCGCGGCGAAGTCCTTCACGCTCCGGGCCACTCGGTCAAAGCAGACAGCGACCAAGGCTCTCGTAGCCGAAGGAATCTACACCACCAAAGGCAAGCTCACTAAGAACTACCGTTAGTCACCCGTGCACCGGCTCACCGCAGGCTTCGTACTCGCGTATCATGGGTGCGACTTGGCCGTCGGCGAGCGATTGCTCGATGGTGACGCCTTCAAACCCAGCAATAACGACTACGATTGGCTCGGTCCAGGCATCTATTTTTGGGAAGCCAACCCCGTGCGTGGGTTGGAATTTGCCCAAGAAGCGTCAAGGCGCAAACGGTCCACGATCAAGAAACCATTCGTAATCGGCGCAGTTATCGAACTCGGGCTGTGGCTCGATCTTTTGACTAAGGCCGGAATCGAGCTCGTCAAGGCCGCTCACGAAAGCCTCGCGTCAGTCGCGACCACCGCGGCTTTCAAGCTCCCGGAAAACAGTGCCGAGGGCCTACGGCGCAATCTCGACTGCGCCGTCATCAGGCGGGTTCACACAATCCTCCATCAGGCGGGCCTGCCACCAGTAGACACCGTCCGGGGAGTCTTCGTGGAAGGCAAGCCGATCTATCCGACCGCCGGATTCAACGAGAAGACGCACATCCAAATCGCGGTCAATAACCCCGCTTGCATCAAGGGCGTCTTCCGGGTCCCAAAGAATCAACTCGAACCGTTGCCGAATAGATAGCGTGCTCTTTCGGACCCTCGCGAGGACCACAGCAAGAACAACGGCACGCCGCCCCTACTCGTATCGCAAAGCCACCACCGGACTGATCCGAGTCGAGCGCCTTGCAGGAATGTAACAGGCGCCCAGCGCCACCGTCAGGAGCGCCAGCGTCGCCGCCGCGAAGGTGAGTCCATCCAGCGCGCTCACGCCGAAAAGAAAAGTGGCAATCAGCCGCGTCACGCCCCACGATGCCAGCAAGCCTGCCGCGGCGCCGGCGACGGCGGGCGCCATGCCGCCCCTGAGAACCAGCCACAGAATCTCTCCCGGCATTCCTCCCAGCGACATCCGGATAGCGATCTCCGCCGTTCTCCGCGTCACCGAAAATGCCAGCACCCCATAGATGCCTACGGCCGCCATGACCAGTGCCAACGCGCCAAACACCACCGAGAGCCGGGCCATCAGGTGCTCGGTAAAGAGTTGCTCGTCCACTTGGGCCGCCTCGCTCTTCAGTTCCTCCACCATCAGGTTGGGATCGACCTCACGCACGGCCTCGCGCGCCGCTCGCGCCAGCGCCATCGGATCGGAAGCGGTCCGCAGAATGAAAACCTCGCCGCCGGCAGACGGACGGTAGACGCCCGGATCGATGTCGCTCCGCATCGTCTGGTATTTCGCATCGCCCACAACTCCGGCAATCTGGAATCTCGTCTTGCCCTCCCAGACGAAACGCCCGACCGGGTCCACATTCGGGCCGTACTGCGCCGCCAATCGCCGATTGATCCAGATGACCCGGGCATCGGGGCGGCAATCGTCGGCGCGCACGCTGCGGCCGGCCAGAACAGGGAGTCCCATGGTCTCGAAGAATCGCGGGCCCACATGCAGGACGTTTACCCCGATTTCGCCGAGTTCGTCGCGGCCGTCGAGACGGATTTCTGTCGTCTCCAGGTTCCCCACCAGCGGCAAATCGCTCGCCCACGTAGCGGAGAGCACCGACGGCAATGCGGCGAACCGCTCGCGCAAGTTCGGATTCAGCGGCTGTCCGGCTGGACGGGCGATTGCGTCGTGTGGACGCTCTACCCGCAGGGTGAGGAGATGATCGCGGCGGAAGCCCGCGTCGGCGGTTTCCAGCTTGACTAGCGTACGAACGAACAACCCGGCGCCGACAAGCAGCACCAGCGCCAAGGTCATCTCGCCGGCTACCAGCGCGTGTCCGAAGAGGCCTCGACGGCTGGCTGCGGTCCCGGTTTTCAGCGCGCCGCCGGGTTGCTCGCGCGTCGCCGCCAACGCCGGCGCCAGTCCGAACAATACCGCCGAGAGACAGGCGATGCCCGCCGTGAACGCTAACACCAGCGGATCGGGCCGGACTTCCAGCTGTAAGTGGTATCCGGCGCGCGTGGTCAGAAACGCGGCCAACGCCCGGCTCCCCCACAGAGCCAGCACGACTCCCGCGGCGGTGCCAAGGGCTGCCAGCAGCAAACTTTCGGTGAGGAGCTGCTGCAGCAGCCGCGCGCGGCTACAGCCGATCGCCATGCGCACGGCCATCTCGCGCCGCCGTACCGATGCCCGCGTCAACAGCAGGTTGGCGATATTCGCGCAGGCGATCAGCAGCACAAGCGCCACCACCCCCATCAGCACATGAAGCTGATCGCCATACAGCCGCCGCAATCCGGACAAGCCTCGCCCCACGTTCGTCAGCGCCGCCGAGACTCTATCGCCCCGACTGAACGCCTCCCGCACTCCCGGCGCCTGCAGCAGCAAGACATCGAATTCCGCGCGCGCCTGCTCCGGTCCCACGCCGTCTCTGAGCCGTCCGATGAGATAGAGCCAGCGATTGTCGGCGCCGAGGGACGACCACCAGTCATCTCCCAAGCGGCTCCCCGTCTGCACCGCGATGTACAGGTCGGGCGCCGAAGAGGGATTCAGGCCGATGAAATCCCTGCTGGCAACGCCGACCACGGTGAACGGGCTGCCTTCCAGAGCGATGGTTTTCCCGAGCACTTCGGGATCGCTCTGAAAATGCGCTTCCCAGTAGCGGAAGCTCAGCACCGCCGCGGGAGCCGCGCCCGCCCGATCGTCGTTATCCTCGATCGTCCTCCCCAATTGCGCCGGAACGCCTAACAGCTGGAAGAAATTTCCGCTGACAAACAGCGCCGATGCGGGAACGATCTCGCCGCGGATTCGCGCCTGTACTCCCGCGGGACCGGCAAGCGCCAGGAGTCCGCTCACAGACTTGCTCTTGGACTGGAAATATTGGAATGCCGGATAACTGAAGGAACAGTCCGCGTACGCCGCGTGCAGGCGGTCGGCGTCACAACCGCCGAAGCCGCTGGACCCATGGTCCTGCCATTTGGCGTTGGCGCTCCATTCCAGCATGACGAGCTGCTGCGGATCGCGCACAGGAAGACGGCGCAAGTCCACGGCGTCCCACACGCTGAAGATGGCGGTATTCACTCCGATTCCCAGCGCCAGGGTGAGAATCGCGACGGTGGCGAACCCGCGATTGCGGCCCAGGGCGCGCCACCCGTAGCGCAAATCCTGCGCGAGCCTGTCGAGCACAGTCCATGGCGACATTTCGCGTATCTCCTCCTTGATCGACGTCGCGTTGCCGAACGCTCGCTGCGCCGCTCGGCGCGCCTCTTCCGGAGGCAAGCCGTCTGCTTCATGCTCGGCAGCCTCCAGCTCGAGATCCGACAGCAGCTCCCGCTCTAAATCCCGCTCCAGTTCTTTCCTTCGCCAGCACCACATTTCAGGTTCCACGCCTCAGAAGACATTCTACCCAATTGCGGCAAAACCGGGTAGACGGCCTACCGACGATTTAGTCGTCGGCCGTAGTTATCTCTCACGAACCACACGTTACCAGCCGCCCACCTGGAGCGTGTTTGATCGGTGGAACTCCGGCGCGACTTTTCTCGTATAACCAATCGCAAAGGAGCTTCGCGCATGAAAAGCAGACTGGTTTCCGGCGCGGTCGACATCCTGGCCGGTCTCGCGACTCTCGTTTTGTTCGTCGCTGCCGATGGCGTTCTTCACGTAGGCGCCGACTTCCGCGAAGCCGTGGTTGTCCTCGCTTTGCTCTGTCTCGCGGCGGGAGTTCTTCGTGGATCCGGCCGGCCCGGGAACGTCTGGCTGAAGGGCTTACTGATCGCTTCCGGCAGCTCGCTGGCGCTGCTCGCACTCGGGTGGGACTCGATTCAACCCGTTTTCCTCGTCATCCTTTTGCTGGTGGCGAATCTGTTCACCGTATGCGGTGTGGGTGCCCGCCGGCTGTGGTCGCGCCAGTCGATGGCGAGCGGCGGGGCGATCTTGCTCGTGCCTTTGGCGGCGCTCGTCATTTTCGCTTTCACAGCGATTCCGGCGGTTGCCACGCGCGTCGCGACGCGGCGGATTAGCGCACCCTCACCCGCATTTCGATAACCGCGAGCGATGGCGGACAGATCGACTCCGCCGCACTCCGCGGCAGCGTTGTGGTGCTCGACCTGTGGGCAACGTGGTGCCCCGCTTGCCGCCGCGAACTGCCGGAGTTGGATCGGCTCTACAGACATTACCAGGGAAATTCCCGGCTCCGTTTCTGGGCCGTCGACGTCTTGACCAACGGCGAAACCAACCAGAAGGCGAAGGAATTCCTGCGCAAAGCCGGGTATGCGCTGCCGGTCGCTTTCGGCAGCCAGAAATTTCGTGACGATCTCGGCGGAGCCGGCCTGCCCCTGCTCATCATCATGGATAAATCCGGACGGGTCCGTCTGGTCCACTACGGTTACGACGGCTCGGAGCCGCTGCAGCGTGAGCTATCCAAGGAGATTGAGACTCTGCTGAACGAAGCTTGACCGACCCTTGCTACACTCCCACCGGCACTTCCCAAAGACAACCGCGCATATCTCCGGTCTTCTGAAACTGCTCGTGCATGCGGAACGCCGCCGATAGCGTCTGCGGCGTGTGCCCGCCTTCCACGATCGCCACGTAGCTGTGCAGCAGCTCGCGGTATTCCGGGTGCGCGCATTTCTCGATAATCTCGCTCGCGCGTTCGAATGGCGATTTCCCGCGCAGATCGGCCACGCCATGTTCGGTGGCGATGATCTGCACCGAATGCTCGCTGTGGTCGACGTGCGAGACCAGCGGCACGATAGTCGAAATCTTGCCGCCCTTCGCCGTCGACGGGCAAGTGAAGATGGATAGATAGGCGTTGCGCGTGAAATCGCCCGACCCGCCGATGCCGTTCATCAGCTTCCGGCCCATGACATGGGTGCTGTTGACGTTGCCGAAGATGTCGGCCTCGATCGCCGTGTTGATGGAGATTACTCCCAGGCGCCGGATGACTTCGGGGCTGTTGCTGATTTCCTGCGGCCGCAGCACCACGCGCTTGCGGAAAAACGCCAGGTTATCGTAAACCCGCTTGAGCGCCGCCGGCGTTACCGTGAAGGAGCAGCTGCTGGCGAACCGCACGCGCTCCTGCTCGAGCAGCCCGACCACCGAATCCTGAATCACCTCGGTATACATCTCGAACGGCGGAATGCCCGGGTGGCTGCCCATCGCGCCCAACACCGAATTGGCGATATCGCCGACGCCCGATTGAATCGGCAGGAACGATTTCGGCAGCATTCCCGAACTTAGTTGCGCCGCCAGAAATTCGGCCACATTGTGGCCGATTCGCTCTGTGAGCGGCGAGACCTCGCTGAATCCGCGCGCTTCGTCCTCTAAGTCCGTCTCCACCACACCCACGATCTTCGATGGATCGATGGCGATGATTGGTGAGCCTATTCGGTCCGATGGCGTGTAAATCGGAATCTGCTTGCGATACGGCGGATCGGCCGGCTCGTAGATATCGTGCAGCCCGAGGAGCGCCGGCGGATGATGGCGATTCAGCTCGATAATCACCTTCTTGGCCAGATTGCAGAACGTCGGCGCCGACCCAACGCCGGAGGTCAGCACAATGCCTCCGCCGGCCGTGAGGTCGGACGCTTCAATTACCGCTACATCCACGGGACCGAGGAAGCCGTACCGCGTCACCTGCGGCATCAGCGACAGATGCAGGTCGAAGAAGCGGGTCTGCCCGGCGTTGATGCGATCGCGCAGATCGGCATTAGTCTGGTATGGCGTGCGAAAACTCATCGCTCGCGCTTTGGAGAGTGCGCCATCGAGCGATGGGCCGGTGGAAGCGCCGGTCAGGACGCCAATCTGGAATTCCTTGCCGGCACGATGGGCGGCGTCAGCGCGTTCCGCGATCGCCAGCGGGATTGCCTTCGGCGCGCCGGCCGGAGTGAATCCGCTGAAAGCCACGTTCTGCCCGTGCTCGATGAAAGACGCAGCTTCCGCTGCGGTTAAGACCGGAAATGAAGCGATCATAAAAACTCCCTAGAAACTTGCAAAATTCGCGAAACCGCTTGCTGACGCGCGCGGCTCGGAAAGAACGTATCAAGCTTAAGGCGGTTACCGAGCCGCGACCGTGAGGGAGCGGTCCTGTCCATCACGAACCAAAAAGCGCCAGCAACTCGCGGCTGGCGGCGAAGGGCGTTTTCCGGCCCATGCGCACTTCCTCTTCGAGCAGAGGAAGCCGCGCCGCGATCGCGCGATTGCCGCGAAAGAGCGCATCGAGACCCACCATCGTCAATTCCTGCATCCACGAAAGGGCCTGCAGATTCCGCCGCCGTTCGAGCCATCCGTTGCCCTCCAGCAGCTCGCGATGGGCCAGCACCATCTGCCAGACCTCGCCGATGCCGGCGCCTTCCATGGCCGAACAAGTCAGCACGCTCGGCGTCCATCCGTCCGGCGAGGCAGGGAAGAGGTGGAGCGCGCCCGCGTACTCGATGCGCGCCCGCTCAGCCTTCGGCTTATTGTCGCCGTCCGCCTTATTGATGGCCATGCCGTCGATCATCTCGATGATGCCGCGCTTCATGCCCTGCAACTCATCGCCCGCGCCCGCCAGCATCAGCAGTAGAAAAAAATCCGTCATGGAGCGGACCGCCGTCTCGCTCTGTCCGACTCCGACGGTCTCCACCAGGACGTTGCGATACCCGGCCGCTTCGCACAGCAGCATGGTCTCCCGCGTGGTGCGCGCCACGCCGCCTAAGTGACCCCGCGCCGGCGAAGGGCGAATAAAAGCGCGGTCTTCCACCGCCAGCCGCTCCATCCGCGTCTTGTCGCCGAGAATGCTTCCGCCCGATATCGGGCTCGACGGATCCACGCTCAGCACCGCGACATTCTCACCGCGGTCGCGGAGGAGGTGCATGCCGAGAGCGTCGATGAACGTACTCTTGCCCACCCCCGGCACGCCCGTAATTCCCACGCGCAACGCGCGGCCCGTATGCGGCAGCAGCGAATCGAGCAGTCGCGCCGCCAGATCGGCGTCCGCCGGCAGATGGCTCTCCACGAGAGTAATCGCCCGCGCCAGCACCATCCGGTCCGCGCCCAGGACACCGTCGACGTAATGCTGGAGGGAAAGACGGCGCATTACCTAATTCCTGGGGCGCAGGCACTCTTGCCTGCTGGGTCGAGACTCTCCAGAAACCTCGGGCCGTCTTGCTGAAACCACTAGCGAGCGACGTGGCGCGGACTTCAGTCTGCAGCGCCGGCACTCTTGGTTCCTGCCGCCAGAGACATTCCCGGCAGGGACCGTGCCCTGCTCATCTCGACCCGGCGCGCCGAGATGAGTCTCGGCGCTGCAGGCTGAAGCCCGCGCCACGTCAGGGCGAATCCGCTTGCTGACGCGCGCGGCTCGGAAACGCAATCCGCCGGTGGCGTCTTCCCTACGCCGCACGCGCACTCCCGATCAGCGCGTTCAGAATCTTCTGCGCGGCCACCGGAATCACCGTGCCCGGCCCGAAAACTTCCGCCACGCCGGCCGCCAGCAGAGCTTCGTAATCCTGCGGGGGAATCACTCCGCCTACCACCACCTGGATGTCCGCCCGCCCCAGATTCTTCAACTCCGCGATCACTTCCGGCACCAGGGTGGTATGTCCGCCGGCCAAGCTCGACACGCCCAGCACGTGAACGTCGTTCTCCACCGCCATGCGCGCCGCCTCGCG
>Ga0182013_10005621_pt1 | contig 14516 bp, 8 predicted proteins | sample 612S2MmetaG_FD_120487 | JGI IMG/M metagenome (GOLD analysis project Ga0182013, IMG submission 120487) | Permafrost microbial communities from Stordalen Mire, Sweden - 612S2M metaG | ecosystem: Environmental > Terrestrial > Soil > Wetlands > Permafrost | place: Sweden: Stordalen | collected... | reverse complement strand
GGACTGCCTTTGCGTGCACGAAAGAGATACAGCAACAGCAGTGGAATCCAAAACCCGCCGGCCAGTTCTCCGAAGGCAGAGCGCTCGTAGGCTGTGAACAGCGCGTACCCCGAAAAAAGAGCCGCGCAGCCGGCCAGCGTCGCCGCCGCATCGCCCAGGAACTTGCGGGCGAGTGCGCGGGTAGCCAGGCCTGTGCCTGCCAGCAAAAGAAACGTGAGCGCGATGCCCACGAGTGGCCAAGGAAGCACAAGGCCCAATGCCGCGCCCAGCATCCACGTCAGCGGCGGATAGAAAACGAACCGCGGCTCGCCGGCGCCAAAGTTGGGGCTTGGCGACCAATGCGGATATAAAATTCCATGCCGCCAGGCGCTGAGGCAATCGAACCACGAGACGAGATGAAAATCGAAGTCATGCCCACACGAAGTCCCGCGAAACCATAGCGGCGCGGTCGCAGTGGCCGCAGCTATGACAATGAGGATGGGTCCAGCGGAAGCCTTCCACGCCCGGCCGGCAGTCGGTTGTCCGGTGCCTGAAAGATTCTCCGGGTTTGAGGGCGTGCGAAGTGAGCGCATACGGTTTGCTTTTACAAATATCCTACGTTCGTGCGCTTGCGATGCGCCGCAGTCAGTGTGCGCCTTGCCGCGCAAACCGCTTTTCGAGAACTCCCAAACCCAGAAGCAGCGCAACCGCCAGGCCAGTGACCACGCGTCCTGCAACGACATCGGGTGTGGTGGTCCAATCCACATCGACGTTGACCTGACCTTGCGATACAGGCACAGCCAGCAACCCATCGTCGCGCGAATCGGTTGGCTCGGCTGCCTTTCCATTCACGGCAACCCGCCACGCCGGATAAGCCTGCAGCCGCAGAACCACAAACCCCGCTTGCTGCGCGTTCAGGCGAACGCGGAGCCGCCTCGAATCCCGATACGAAGCCCGCGCGATTGCAAGGCAACTTCCCTGATCCGCATGCCATGTAGGCACGGCATTCGGAGATGACGAAATACCGAGGATTGCATTCCAGTCCGAAGTCAGGCACGCATCCGGAAGCCCGGTCGCAATCTTCCAGTGGTCGCTATCGGGAGGCTCATACTCGTCGGTGCCTTCGAGTCCGCCTTCGGAGCGGAACGATTGAAACAAGTCGGTTGCCGTATCGCCTTCCTTGCACTGCCGCAGAAAATTTCGGGCGTAGTATGCGGTTGAAGCAACGCACAAAAGCGCGCAGATTCCAGCCACCGCCGCCTTGATCCGGAAGCGTGTCCCAGTCAACGGCCACACGGCTGCGGCGACAAATATCCCCATGGGAGCTTCCACCACAAGCACCCAACGCCAGGGGTACTGAAGAAACCTAAGCTTGGGCAGAAAATTCCACACCGGCGTCGATAAGGGCGTCAACAAAAGCAGCACCGCAAACGGAATCGCGCCCAGCAAAATCCATCGCCGCAAATTTGCCGGCTCAATCCGACTGCCACGCACATCCGCGGCGCTCTCTTGCTTCCTGCGCAGAATCAAAATCAACGCCCCAAGAACCGTTGCGCCGATCATGCAGGCCGCCAGCGCCGACGCACGCTCCAGCACCATTGCAAACGGAGACAAGGCGCCATTGAGGTGCTGCCCGAACAACCAGTTGTTCTCGATGCGGAATACGGGATAGTCAATCGCGGCGCGCAGATCTGCCCAGCGCTGCTCCCACGCCGCGGGAATCAGATACGCACCGGTCAGAGCCAGACCTAGCACGCTGGCAAGCGACGCGCGCACAAATGGCGCCCATGACCGTGCCAGAACCGAAGCACCCGTAGCGACCGATGCAAGCAGATAGCTGCCCATCACGCCGACCGGTCCATCCGAGAGCCAGCATGCGGCCAGCACCAGCGCCAACGGCAGGGTAGAGCCATCGAGTGCGCGCCGCCACAGCTTCGCGTCTGCCCTTCGATCGCGCAGACCGTACAGCAGCAGCAGCGGAATCCAGAAGCCGCCCATCATTTCGGCAAAAGCTGTGCGCTCATACGCGCTGAACAGCGCATAGCCCGAGAGAAGCGCGAAGCACCCGGCCAGCGTCGCAGGTGCATCGGGCAGCGTTTCGAGCGCCAGGGCGCGCACAGCAAATCCAGTGGCCACAAGAAACAAGAAAATCATCGCCACGGGCACAAGACTCCAGGGCAGCGCAGACCCCAGTGCCGCGCCCAGGATCCACGTCAGCGGCGGATAGAACATGAACCGCGGCTCGCCCGCGCCGTAGTTGACGCTCTGCATCCAGTGCGGAATCGCGATCCCATGCTGCCAGCTTTGCTGCACGTCGAACCACGACACGATATGGAACTCGAAATCGTCGCCGCAAAACGGCCCGTGCAGAACAATCGGCGCAACCGCGCAGGCCGCCGCAGCAAGAAGGACGACCGGCCCGAGAAATCGCGTAACCTTGCTTCCCCTCACTGCGCCTTCGTGTTCGCGATCGTGGCTCTTGCTCGTCATGGCAACAAGCGCAGCGTGTGGCGGGTTTGCCCCGCCACGGCCTGCGCAGTGTAGGGCAGCGCAAAGGTCCTTCCGCTGTAGTAGTCGTTCCACTGGTCGCAGAAATAAGCACTGTACGGGTCGCCGCTCTCACCGAGAACAATGTTCTCAGTCGATCCATCAATGTTGTTCCAGTCCATCGTGAAGCGCTGCGAGGGCCCGAAGTCCCTTCCCACCTGTTTCACCGTTGTAGTGTCGCCGCTCAGTGGTTGCGCGCCCGTTCCGGCGATCCGCCCGATCATCGGCAAAAACGCGGCGAGCGGATGCTCGATATCCACAACATGCCAGCTTCCGTAGGTCCACCTCGCCACATTGCCCGGCGCTTTGCCGTCCTTCATGCCATGGCGCACGGCCTCGGTGAGCAACGCGTCCCAGTTCTTGTATGCCGGCGGAAGCCAGTCCGCGCTGCCGTGCATCAGGATCTCTTCTTCGGCAAAATTCGATTCAGACCAGCTGTATTCATCGGCATTTTTGCCCAGTTTAGGCTCCAGGATCAGCGGCCAGAACGCGCGTCGAGCCTGCGTCACAAGCGAGGCAGCCGCCGAATCGGTCGTCACGCGTCCGTCCCAGTTGCGCATCAAGTCGGCGGCCTGGCGCAACGATTCGTTCACGCCACCCGTGTGATCGATGGCGTACGCCAGCCGGTGCCCGATCTCCTGGTCAACCTCGCTGTAAATATCGGTCTGCACGGCGAGCATGTCCTGGGCCGTAAGTTTCTCGCGCCCCTGCAGCGCCTTGTAGATGCGCTGGGCGCGATAGGGATCGGCCCATTCCAGCGAAAGCGGGTAAGCCGTTCCGTCGGTCGTAACGCGGGAGTTCGCCGTGGCAAGAAAACCGGAAGGCGGATCAAAGGAGCTCGGCATCTGTTCGAACGGAATGTACCCCTGCCACTCGTACTTCGCATCCGCCGCTGTCCTCTCTTCAATCGGCAATCCTTCGAGACCCGCCGGCCGCAGCGGAACACGCCCCACGGCATGGTAGGCAATGTGTCCCTGGTCGTCGGCATACACCACATTCAACGTCGGCATATTCCATGTGGCCAGGGCAGTCGTCACCTCCGCCACGCTCGAAGCCGTGTCGAGCCCATAAATGGGAAGCCCGCTCAACGATGTGTCAAAGAGCGTCCACTTCAACGCAACCGGATGCACATCCCTGCTGAAGATCGAATTGAGAATCGGCCCGTGCGGAGTGGACGCCACATCGAGATGCACGTCGTCTCCGCCGCGCACCACAATGAGTTCATGATCCACGACAAGCGGCTTCCATGACCCGTCCGCTGCCTTGTAATTGCCCTTGCCGTCCAGCGTTTCCACGTAAAGGTCCTGCACATCGGCGTAGAGCGCAGTGAATCCCCAGGCCACGTGGTCGTTGTGGCCCGCAACCACGAAGGGCACTCCCGGCAGCGTCACGCCCGCCGCATGAAACCCCGGCGCACTCAATCCCGCCATGTACCAGATGTTGGGCTCAGTAAGCCCAAGGTGCATATCGTTTGAGAGCAACGGCTTTCCGCTCGCCGTGTGGCTGCCGGCGATAACCCATTCGTTCGATCCGGAGATACAGCCTTCGCACGGCGCCAATCCGAGCTCAGCACCAAGATTGCCCAGGCCCCTCCGATCCGTGATCAGGTGCGCCTGCGACCGATCATCGTCGTCATCGTCGGAGTTGGCCGAGGGCGCAGGCTCGGGATGCGGCTGGCTCAGGTCCACGATTGCGCCGTTCGGCGGATGATCGCGCCACGAGCCGACAGGATAGAGGTCTGCCACGAGCTTCGCATTGTGCAGCTTTTCCGCAATCCCTTCCCGCATCAGTTTCGGAACCCAGTGGTCATCGAGTGTTTGCGACATCATCGCCACGCCGATGCCGATCGAGTCCGCGCCGGTCCACGGCTTGGGTCGATAGTGCAGCAGCCGGAACTCGGCTGGCAGTGCGTCCTGGTGCTGTTCAATGAACAGGTTCACCCCGCGCGCATAATCGTCCAGGCGAGCCCGATCTGCCGCAACCCCGTTCGCATAGATATGCTCGGCCATCAGCCGCATCTGGTAAACACGCTGCATCTTGTCATGGCGCACAAGCGAAGGCCCCAGGATTTCGGCCAAATCGCCGTCCGCATTCCGACGCAGGACGTCCATCTGCCACAGGCGGTCCTGCGCCGTCACATAGCCCTGCGCGAAAAACAAGTCGTCCTGGCTGGCGGCTTCAATGTACGGCACTCCATGCCCATCGCGGCGCACCGTCACCGGAGCGGAAAGTCCCGGCAGATGCAGATCGCCGTCCAGCACCGGGAGCGCGGACTTTTCGGCAGAACGCAGCCAAAGTACACCGGCGCATGCCGCAACCACGATCAGCACGATCACGAGGATTACTGTCCGCAGCAGGATTCGCGGCCAACGGCGTTTGCGGCGGGCGGGTGCATTGGGATATCGGGTGGACACGGGGTTCAAGGTGTTGGCATTGTGCATCGGTCAACAACAGGATAACGCCGCAGCCATACGCCACGTTTCACGGCACCCGCACAAATCGCTCACCGCGGCGCTGCTTGCGGCAGTCATTCGTCAACCTGCACGACGCAAGCTTTGCAGGAGACGGCGCCCCGTTCGCGCTTTTCTCGCGTGCTAGCCGGAATGACCTATCCAGCCGCCAGTTCGTTGACGGGAACAGGGTCACGCGCATCTCTGGCGCGCCCATAGATTGCAACAAGAGCCACGATCAGCATTACGATTACGGCCAGCACCAGCACACTGCCCTCCGGCCCGTCCGTGCCTCCGCTCCACAGTGCCGATCCGGCAGGAGCCGTGGTCAGGTAATGGCCCGTGGCCACATTCCCGCTGTCGGCGGCCCCGTAAAAAAACGTCTCCGTCCAATCCCAGGCCGCGTGGCAGCCAATGGCCCACCAGGCTGAGCCCGTTACGCGCACGCTCACCACAAAAGCAAACCCGATGCCCGCCGCGGCGAAAATTCCGATCCAGTTCTCCCCGTTGTTGCCCGTATGCACAAATCCAAATAGGGCCGACGTGACCCATGCAGCCTGCCAGAAATTCGAGCCTTCAACCTTATTCACGTGGAGCAGCAGGCATGGGACCAGGCCGAGCAATGCCAGCAGGTAGACACCCCACACTGCGTTCCCTTTGGTCGTCAGCGCCAAATACAGGCAGATTGCACCAACCATGCCCAGCGCCCACCAGAAATTCACTCCCCGCGTGAGCGTGGCGAGCAGGAAGCAGCGAAACATCCCTTCTTCTACAAAGCCGACCAGCAAAAACGCGATGCCCCAAAGAGCCGCATATTGAAAGATCTGTCCCCCTGAAAGCGCAACCGGGCCGAAGTGCAGCCACCCTCCCCACGCGAGCATTCCCACCAGCCCAGAGAGGGCGATGAACCCGGCAACCCAGCCTTCAAAAAAGCGCCACGCCCGGTTCGGCCCTCCCAGGTTGTAGGCCAGAACGTTGCCGCGCTTGCGCTCCACCAGCGCAACCACCACCCCTGCCGCCACCATGGCCAAAAACGAGACAAGTTCGCCAAACAGCGCGGCCCTGGCCGTGAAATGATCCCTTGGATCGATCAGGTGAAGATCGAGGAAGATCGAGCCCACTAACGCAGTGAGGAGAAAATACACCCCCGCAAAAAGGGCGATCGACCAGCCCGCGCGCAGACCTTTCCGTCCCAGCAGAATCCCAAGCAGGATGCGCGTCTCCAGCGGCTCGGTTTCGTTCGCTTGCGCATGCGAAGAGCCCACGGCGTCATCGGCATGTTCGGCCGGCAGCGAAGATTCTGTCGTTCGAGCCTCGGGGTCCACCAGAGCCATGCAACCTCTTCCTATGCCATCCGGATTTCTCTCAGCGCCGATTTTACAGGCAGATCGCCGCACATGCCGTGACAAGCAGAGGAATGCGGCCGCCAAGGGATGACCACCCTGCCGCGCGACATTGAGGGCCGCCCATCGACTGGACCGCCTTCTCTATTCGTCGCGCAGTGCTGCCATAGGATCGATCCCCGCCGCCCGCCGCGCCGGCAGCCAGCTTGCAATCAGCGCCACGGCCGTCACGGCGAACGTGATTGACCCAAACACGACAGGATCGTTGGGGCTCACCTGATACAGCAGGCTGGCCACACCGTGGGCCAGTGCAAACGCAAGCACCAGCCCGGCGCATACGCCCACACCCGTCAGCCAGCCGGCACGGCGCAAAATCATACGTAGCACGTCTTCGCGCCGCGCACCCATGGCCAGCCGAACGCCGATCTCCCGAGTCCGTTCGCCCACCAGGTTAGCCATTACGCCGAAGATGCCGATGGCCGCCAGCAGTAACGCCACCAGCGCGTCGAAGCCGAGCATACCGGCAACGAAGAAAATCCCCGTCAGCTTGTCATGCAGGAACGCCGTGTAGGTCTGCACTCCATCGAGCGGCAGCGTCGGGTCAAGGCCGGCCAGCGCCTTGCGCACTGCCGGCGCCAATGCCAGCGGGTCGCCGTGGGTCACAATCGCGTAGGTCATGTTGGGCCGCGGCAATTGCGCCTCGTTCACATACACGGCTGCGGGCCGCGAGCGATCCCACAGCGAATAGTTCACTTCGTCTGCTACGCCCACAATCGTCACCCAGGGTGTGCGATCGCTGGGGTTGCCGCCCAGCCGGATCCGCCGGCCCAGAACATTCTCGCCGGGGAAGAACCGCTGGACGAAGTTGCGGCTCACCACCGCCACCGGCTGCGCGCCTATTCCGTCGCCAACCTCAAATCCACGCCCGGCCACCAGCGGAATGTGCAGGCTCGCAAAAAGTCCCGCACTCGCCGGAATCCGCTGCGCGTTCTGCGACTGCCCCGGAGCCACAGGTCGATTTTCAATCTGGAATTCGTCGAGCCACGCGTAATCGCTGTAAGGCAGCGCCTGTGTGACTTCCGCGGTCTTGACGCCCGGCAGCGCGCGCACCCGCTCCAGGCTCTGCGCATACCACGCCGCCTGTTTCTCGGCCGTGTCGTAGCGCGCCGCCGGCAACTGCACGTCGAAGGTCAATGTCCGCCCCGGCTCGTACACATCCGCCAGGTGCATCATGCCCATCATGCCCTTCGCCATCAGCGCCGCGCCAATCACCAGCGCCACGGCAAGCGCAACCTGCGCCACTGCCAACGCATTGCGCAGCCAGCGTCCACGACCTGCGCCCAGAACAGAACGCGAGCCGGCCTTGAGCTGATCCACAAGATTGATGCGTAATGCCCCAAGCGCCGGCGCGAATCCCGACACCAACCCCGCGCCTACCGCCAATACCAGTGAGAACACCAGCGTGCGCCCGTTCAGCGAGATGTTCGACCAACCCGCCATGTACCGAGCCACATGCTCCGGCATCGCCATCATGCAAATCCGCATGTAGGCCAGAGCGAACAACAAACCGCCGAATCCGCCCATCAACCCTAGAACAAGGTTCTCCGTGAGAAGCTGCCGCAGCAAGCGTGCCTTTCCAGCACCCAGCGCTGTGCGCATGGCGATCTCTGGCCGGCGGCGTATCCCGCGCGCAAATTGCAGGTTCCCGATGTTGGCGCACACCACCAACAGCACAAAAAGCGTCGCCCCCTGCACCAGGTTGAAGTAGAGGTTCGTGTACTCGCCGTTGATGTCGTTCAGCAGCGGCTCAACCTTCGCGCCCCAGTTCTGATTGGTAGCGGGGTAGGCAGCTGCCAGCCGCGTGGCAATCGTGTTCAAATCCGCCTGCGCCTCCCCCAGCGTTATGCCCTTGCGCATGCGCCCCACCACCAGGTAATTGTGCGCTCCGCGATCTGCCAGCTGACCCGCCGTGGGCGCAAACGGCAGCAGCACATCCGCGACCGAGGGGTACTGCGTCGACTTCGGCATCACGCCGATCACCGTGTACGCATGCTGGTTCAATTCAACCTGCCCGCCCACCACGCGCGGGTCTGACGCAAAATGGGCTTTCCAGAATGCATAGCCAAGCACCAACACTTGGTTCGCTCCCGGCTGCGTTTCCGCGTCGCTGAAAACCCGCCCCAGCATTGCGTCCGTTCGCAGAATGTGGAAGAACGAGGGCGATATGTATTCCGCCTGCACGTGAACCGCATCGCCGGCCCCGGTCAGGCTCATGTCATCCCGCTCCCGCACCGCGAGTTCCTCGAACGACCGATTCTGCCGCTGCCAGTCTTTGAAGTTCGCCAGCGTCACCTGCTGCCCGTCGCCATGGTTCTTCTGCTCGTACACCACGACCACCTGCTTCAGGTCGGGCACCGCCAGTGGCCGCCACACCACCGCGTCCATAATGCTGAAGCCGCCTGCGTTGGCGCCAATGCCGATTGCCAGCGTCAGCACCGACGCGATCGTGAAACCTGGCGACTTCCAGAGCTGGCGGAACGCGTATCGAACATCCTGGATCAAATTTGGGATCAAACGTTGCATTGAAGCCCCCTTTGAGGCGGCGGTCGAAGAGCAAGATGATTTCAACCAGGATGTACCGCAATCGGCCAGCCAAAGCAAGCCTTTCAAAACCGACTGATTCTACAACGTTTATCATAGAAGTTCACCACCCTCCCCGCCCCGCGCCTGTCCGCAACCGCAAAGCTTCGTTCGTTAACGAACACCCCGCGACGCACCCATGCTTTGCCGCGATTGCCTCCACGCCTTGACACAAACGCCCAAGCCCTTGATCCTTAACAGTTCCAGTGGTTCAACTTTTCACCTCTTTGGGAGCGCCGGTCTTGCGGGTTCGCGTCTTTTATCACGACAAATGCTTCGACGGAGCTTGCTCAGCGTCGCTGTTTACGCGATTTCACCGCGAATGCATCGGCCGCGGCTCAGACTCCTACGAATACCATGGCCTCGTCCACCGCGCCGGCGCACTCTTCGACGAAAGCGATTTCACCGGCGACCAGAACGCCATCGTCGACTTCAAGTACTCCTCTTCGCCCAAAATCACCTGGTGGTTCGATCATCACCAGTCCGCGTTTCTCACCCCCGGCGATCACCAGAACTTCCTCGACTGCAAGCGCGATCCCGTCTGCAGCCGCCGCAAGTTCTTCGACCCCAACTACACCTCCTGCACCAGCTTCCTGGCGCACATTGCCTCAACGGAATTCGGCTTCGACACCGCGCCCGTTGCCGAGCTCATTCATTGGGCCGACATTGTGGACGGCGCGCAGTACGAAAGCCCCGAAGCGGCGGTAGAAATGGCCGCGCCCGCCATGAAGCTCACGCTCATCATCGAGTCCACGCAGGATCCCGCTTTCATTCCTCGCCTCATCCCGATGCTCACCGCAATGCCTCTCGCCGAGGTTCTCAGCCAGCCCTTCATCGCCGGCCTGCTCCCGCCGCTTCTCGAACGCCACAAAGAGGCGCTGGAACTGATTCGCAGCCGCGCCGAAGAACGCGACGGCACCATCTTCTTCGACATCACTGACCATCAGCTCGAAGGATTCAACAAGTTCATCCCCTACTACCTCTACCCCAACGCGATCTACTCCATCGGCCTCTCTAAATCCAGCTTCCGCACCAAAGTTGCCGTCGGTTCCAACCCTTGGACCACAGCCGACCCCTCAAAGATGGTGAATCTCGCCCAGGTCTGCGAGCGCTATGGCGGAGGAGGACACGCACGCGTCGGGGCCATCAGCTTTCCGCCCGAGCAGGCCGACCGCGCCCGCGCCGCCGCTCAGGAAATCGTCTCCCAGCTCCGCGCTAACCCGCTGCCGGGCTGATGGCAACAGCCACTGAAGGCCGCGAGAAGAGTCAAATCACCGGCCTTCGTGATGGGCACGACATCCTCAGCCTGCCCTCGGCGCCAAATCATAACTCCGATTTGGCAACGATACAGGCAGAGCTCAAAAGAAAGGAACAATCCTGAGCTGTGTTGACGTAGATCGCATCCCGTTGGGGGCGCTTCAGATGAAACTCTTTTCGCACGTTGGTAACAGGCGGATTAGGCGTACAATCGTTGTCGTTTTTGGAATCAAGAAGAAGATTCCAGCCTGAGGTGAACATGAAACCTTCACGATCCCTCTGCTTAGTTCTCTCTGGTTTGTGCCAATGGCTTTTGCTTGTGACCCCAGCCCTTGCGCATCCGGCCTCCGGTATCGTTGTCGACGACCAGGGCCACATCTATTTTCTGTTTGACAGCCTCTATCGAATCGATGCTTCGGGGAAACTCTCCGTTGTGCAGGAGAATTCGGGCGGGCATTGGCTCGCGTTTGATGCCAAGGGCGCCTTCGCCCACGCCACACCGAAAATCTACAAGCGGGCGACCCCCGACGGTGCGATACCAGCGTTGATTTATGGCGATGGCGCTCCGCTGGTCATCGGCCTCGATGGCAACCTCTACTATGGGAGCAACGGTTCGCAAGAGGACTCGTTTCCGGCGGGCGCGATGACGGTTGCGCGCATGTCGCCCCGCGGCGAGCAGAGCTTGTTTACTCCTTCGCTCAAGCAGACTCTCACGAATTTGAACGACGGAATCACAGGATTGACCTCCGGGCCGGATGGTTCCATCTACGCGGCGACCTGGAAGGGGATCGTAAAGTTGAGTAAGGATGGATCGATCGCGAAGATCATGCATCCAATTGCGGTTAAAGACTGCGATTCTGATCCTGCCGACCACAAACCGGCTAACGCATCTTCCCCCCTCTTTCGCGGCTTGGGAGTGGATGCCGATGGCAATGTGTACGCGGCTGCGACGAGTTGCCATCGCGTCGTCAAAATCACTCCCACGGGTGAAGCCACATCGATTCTGATTTCGGAGCGGCCGTGGTCGGCCACAGGTGTTGCGGTGAGCGGGCAGGACGTGTACGTCCTTGAATACACCAACGCCAACGGCCCAAAGACGGAAGGCTGGAGGGCCCGGGTGCGGAAAATCGCCGCAAATCATAGAGTAACGACTCTCGCGACGTTTTCTACACTACTACCTTCGCCGCCGGCAGAACACTGAATCAAATTTGATCTCGACCCGGCTAATATCTCCAAGGCACGAATCGAGTATTGAGTGGGCGAATTCCGCAGTTCCGGGCGAATTACGGGCAAAGCGGAAATTACTGGTCAGGTATTACTCGCAAGAATATTAACCAAGACATAATTTCCGAATAGCCAACCATCCACTCGGAACGTGGAAGACTGCGACCATCCGACGTTTCATTGCAGGCCGGGGCATGATTCCGTTCATCGTGATTCTCGCTTGAGAAGGATGCCCGTGGGAATTCAAGTCCAGTGCTAGCTTGAGGATTATCGTTTCCTCCGCTAGGCATGAACTGCGTATAGTTCTGGAATCGGCTCTCCCCGCATTCTGAGGTCATGCAATGGCACGACGCGCCGTTTTCTCATTATGGGTGGCAGGCGTTTTGGTGTGCGGTGGCTTGGCTGCGGCCCAACCCAGAACTCCGCCTGCAGCCCCGTCGGCAACCCCGTCCGCTCCGCTCGCGCAGCCGGACACTGTCAACATCACCCTCGGCCAGGCAGCCGTACCGCTCTACGGGCCATGGAAGTTCACTGTGGGCGATTCGCCGCTTGACCCGAAGACAAGCAAGCCTCTCTGGGCCGACCCCGGCTTCGACGACTCGCAGTGGGAGACTGTGGACCTGAAGCCGAAGGACTGGGCCATTGACCCGATCACCGGGCTGTCAGGGTATGTGCCCGGCTGGACGGCCAAGGGACACCCCGGCTACTTTGGCTACGCCTGGTACCGCATCCGGGTGCAGGTAGAGGCACGGCAGGGTGCGGAACTGGCTTTGGCGGGCCCGGCTGATGTGGACGATGGCTACCAGGTCTTCGACGACGGGGAGCTGGTCGGCCACTTCGGCAACTTCACCGGCAGCAAACCCATCGTCTACTTCAACCAGCCCAAGATGTTCCCGCTCGCGCAAGCGAGAAGTCGCGAGACCGGAACCGGACAAGATAGAACCGGGCAAGACCGAGCCAGACCAGACGGGACCAGCCAAGCCGAGCAAACGCAGGTGCTGGCCTTCCGGCTATGGATGGAACCTAACTCGCTGAACAACGCACCCGATGCGGGCGGCATGCACTCGGCGCCGCTGCTGGGCGAAGCCGGTGCGGTGGCGGCCAGCTACCAGATTCGCTGGCTGGAACTGATCCGCTCCCTGGCATCTTATGTCCCCCCGGCTGTGCTGTTTGGTCTGCTAGCCGTGGTCGCCTTCTCCCTCATCCTCTTTGACCGCTCCGACCGCGTCTACCTGTGTATGGGGGTTCTCTTCCTGCTCATTGCTGTCTATGCCGCCCTCGAAGTCATCAGCGACTGGACGGAAGTTCTGAGCGTCTCCACCTCCAATCTGCTGGTCGAGCCTGTCGCTTCGCTGATCTGGGCCGCCTGGGTCATAGTGTTTTGGGTATGGTTCGGGCTCCATCGCCCGCGGTGGCTGCCCCGGCTCTCCGCCGCGCTCGCCCTGCTGTTGATGATCTCGTATATTCTCGGCGACGAGATCTTCTTCGCGCTTGTTCCGCACCAGGTAGCTCTCCACTTCCAGACCGTCTCCCTTGTGCTCAGGCTGCTCCTCTTCGCCCTGATGCTGTGGGTCGTGGTGGAAGGCATTCGCCGGCAGGGAGTGGAGGGATGGCTGGTTCTACCAGTCGTCGCGTTGCGAGGGATCAACGCCTTTTCGCCCGAGCTCAGCCTTCTCCATATCCGGATGTATTGGTTCCCATTCGGTGTCCAGATCGGCCTTGGCGCAATCGCGAACCTGCTGGTCGCGGTGGTCATCGCCCTTCTGCTGCTGCGGCGGCTTTTGCAATCGGTGAAGCGCCAGCGTCTGATGGCGCTGGATGTGAAGCAGGCGCAGGAGGTGCAGCAGGTGATCCTGCCCAAGGCGCGGCTGGCGCTGCCGGGGCTGACCATCGAGAGCGAGTACCAGCCGGCGCGCGAGGTGGGCGGAGACTTCTTCCAGATCATCCCGCACAAGACCGACCGCAGCGTGCTGATTGTGGCCGGAGACGTGACCGGCAAGGGACTCAAGGCCGGGATGCTGGTGGCGCTGCTGATTGGCGCAATCCGCAATCAGGCCGAACACAGCTCCGACCCGTTGTTTCTGCTGCAAGCTCTTAACCGGCGACTTATGGGCCGCAGCGATGCGCAGGCCACTTGCCTCGCTCTGCGCATTGCTTCCGATGGCGCAGTCACGCTGGCCAACGCCGGGCACATGGCGCCTTATCTCAATGGAGATCCTGTCGCCATGGAAGGCGCGTTGCCGCTGGGCATGATGGAAAGCGCAGAGTTTTCCCTGATGCATTTTGAATTGAAACCAGACGACAAGCTGGTGCTGATGTCCGACGGCATCGCCGAAGCGACGGATGCCGAAGGTCACCTGTTTGGATTCGAGCGCGTACACGAACTGCTGCGCAGGGCAAAATCCGCCGCGGAAGTTGCAAACGCAGCGCAATCCTTCGGCCAGGAAGACGACATCAGCGTTATCTCAGTGACTCGAACTTTGGTGATTGAGCCTGCGCTGGCGTGATCGTGGCTAGAGCAAGGAATGTGTAACGCCTGGATTACGGGCTGTTCGGCAGTAACGCATGAGGGCAATAATTGACTTGACTCGCCCACAGGCGTAGAGTCGACTAGTGCCGATGAAATGGAGATTTCATCGTGCAAAAGCCCTATGGTATCCCGTGGTTTATCGCGGGAGTTGAAGGAAGCGATATGAAGCAAATCAACACATATGCGCTCTATCAATTGGCGAACCAGTTAGCGCCGTTGCGGTCAACGCCTCTGACGGGTCTTGAGGTCACCAAAGACCACGCAATGCAATTGCTCTTTGCGGGCCACTGGATTCAGCAGTTCTTTATCGATAGCCCTGTTTTTCCTCTAGAATTGTCTGCCGATGCCGCCAAAGCATTGAGCGAAGCGATGAATACCGTTGTGAACAAGGCGTGGACTGATCCACCGACAGAAATTTATGACTGGGAGTGTCGAGCGATTCAAACAGGATTAGCCGATCTAGGAACTTGTTGAAATAGGTACCTGCCCGTTGCGGCGTGCTGGGTCCGATCGTCTAAACAGACATGCGTGGAGATGAGCGTATTC
>Ga0182013_10005620_pt1 | contig 14517 bp, 9 predicted proteins | sample 612S2MmetaG_FD_120487 | JGI IMG/M metagenome (GOLD analysis project Ga0182013, IMG submission 120487) | Permafrost microbial communities from Stordalen Mire, Sweden - 612S2M metaG | ecosystem: Environmental > Terrestrial > Soil > Wetlands > Permafrost | place: Sweden: Stordalen | collected... | reverse complement strand
TTAGGATCTGTTACATTTATTAATACATTTTGGATTTCATTCACACCATGTTTTTGACTCGCTTTTTCTAATTCATCGAAGAACATTATACAGCGAGCACTTCCTGCTTCGACCATCTTTCTAACTATAAGACCAGGTTGTGCTGCACTATAAGTGAATGAGTGTCCATTCAAAACAGCAGGATCTTCAACACCACACAATGATATACTAATACAAGGTATTCCTAAGGCTTCACCCAATCCTTTAGCAATAAGAGTTTTACCAACACCAGGAGGACCACAAAGTCCAATAGCTTTACCAGGACTGTTTGGATTCATAATCATTTTACACACTAATTCTCTAATTGTATTTTTACATTCTTCATGTCCATAAACACGTTTTTTGAGAACGTCATATACATTATCCATCATTTTACGGCATTTTGAATCATCATAACGAAGCATTTCAAATTTTGTATCAGTATTTTGCCATGGATATTTCATTAGAATATCAACATATGTTTTTTGTTTAGATGTTTCACCATTTCCAAATTTCATTTCCTCACTTTTTTCTAATATAATTTTTTTAATATGTTTGGGTATATTCATATTTACGACTATTTGTCTCTTCATATCAACATCAGATTCGGACATTGCTTTAAGTTTTTCTAATTCATTCTTGAGATTAATACTTGATTTTTTTAGTCTTATTTGAAGAGTATATGCTAATCTTCTGTATATAAGTTCGGCGATTATTTCGGCACCATATTTTTTATCTTTTGTCAATCCAAATAATAATCCGGCAACATTAATACATTCATCTGGACCCATTAATAGTAATCTAATTATATTAAACATATTTTTAAGATTGTTATCTTTCTGGAATTCATCCATTTGATGTTTGAATGAATCCATTTTTGTTATTTCACTATATCTTAAATAATCAGCTGAAATCTTTTGTGTGAAACTTTTTTCGTCATACGATAATATTTCACCTATTGGTATATGTTTGATATATATTTCAGCAAACTTGTCATTTATAAATTGATTTGCTGTGACAACTTTTTGGAACATTTTCTTTTTATTATAAATGAAAGGCCTATATATTTGAGATGTTCTTATTATACAATGAATTGGATCATTTATAAAATATCCACCGAATGTATAACATATTGATGTATTTGGTATATGTAATTTTACTTCAGCATATGAATCAATATAAATATCACTATTTGGAACTGGTTTTTCTAATTGCCATTCCATATCACTTTTAATAAATCCCTCCTTAGCATCAGTTGGTGTTGTTTTGTAATCAACTGGGATAAATACCATATTATACAAATCTAATTCTTCTCTGAAATACGATCCTTTTTCTGATCCCACACCAATTTCATTTTGTGAAGCAAATTTAATATATTCTTTATGACTATTTCCAACTAAAACATTCAGAGCATCTTCGATTGAATAAAATCCAACATTTTTACAAACTTCTAATAATTTATCTCTTACTTTGTCAAAATTATCAAATAATATTTCATTCAAATTATTTACTTTATTGTTTTTAAATAGTTCGAATATCGTACTAAGATTTTTATCATTCTTCATGTTCATTTGGTACCCTATATAATCAAATATATTTTTATCTATCAATGAATCACTGAAATTTTCTTTATTTTTATCTAATGATTTAACAACATGATCATCCTTTTTTTGTGTATTTTTGTGAGAGTTTTTATCAGTTTTTGCTATATCATCATCAGATTCTTCAGCGGTTTCAGTCTGATCAACAAATTCAATATCATTATATTCAGAAGACCCTGAATCCTTTATTTCATTAAATTTAGGATTAAATACATCATCATTCATGAATAAAATTAATTCACTAAGCTGTCTCATACAATTATTACGTATATTAATTGAAATAATACTCTCCTTATATAATCTTTCAACATGTTGAATTTGATTTTGTATGAGTTGCGAATACCTATAATATTCGTATTGAAGGAAATTTAATTTGCAATCCTTGACGGTAATACTTGTAGAATTTTGTTCTGTCATTAATATATTAATCGAAAAAAAATTATTAATTGACACGGAAGAATTATATTAAATATTTTAATGTGTTACAATATTACTATATATTTTATTGCGTCTCTTGTGTGTTTATAAATATTAAAACGTAACTATAGATACAAAAAAATTCATTACTCTGTGCGTTATTCACATTATTATTAATAAAATATAGTTTTGATATAGTGTGTTTCTTTTTTGATTTTTTTTTTAGAAATAAATAGTATATATTATTAATTAATCAATGCCTTCTGCCAAAGTCCCTAAAACTCAATCTGTTAAAAAAGAAACAACTTCTAGTGCAGCACCAGTCGCCACTTCTGTTGCCACAGCTCCAGTTGCTTCTACTCCTGTTGTAACAGCTCCGGTTGTTACTCCTACTTCTGCACCAGTCGTCGACGTAGTTGCTGTTCCAACCACTACGCAAAAATCTAAACCAAAACAAAAGAAAACCCAAGAATCAGTAGTTGTCCCAGCTGTTGTTGCTCCAGCTGTTGTTCCAGTTGCTGTTGCTCCAGTTGCTGTTGCTCCAGCTGTTGTTGCTCCAGCAGAAAAGGCTCCCAAAGTCCAAAAACCCAAAGTCGTTCGTGCCAAGAAGGAAAAAGAACCAATCCAAGTAGCTCTTCCTTCATCAGAACAAGCTGCTTCTTCATCAGAACAAGCTGCTCCTTCTTCATCAGAACAAGTTGCTCAAGAAAATGAGCAAGAAGCTGGCGTATTAGTCGATGCTGACTTAAGAGGAGGACAAAGACCAAAGAAGAGATATTTTGCATGTGTCTATGAAAATGAACAATTTGGAAGAGTTTGGGGTGTTAAACCAAAACAAGCTGCAAACAAAGGATTTACATCAATTCTTAAACATATGAATAAATCTGGTATTAATTACACAGATGGCGAAGAAATTAATTTTGCTATTGCTGAAACTACACGTGGTAGTAAACAAGGCGAATACTTATATTTGGGTAAAAGAGTTTTATTAGAAATCCCAATTCAAGTCACCAAAAAAATTAAGGATAAAGTAACAAAAGAAGTTATTGCCACTAAACAGGTTCCATACAAATACAAAAATATTGTACACAAGGTACCAAAGGTTGGCAGAGTCAATGCATAATTTAATATGAATTGCTTTTGTTATTGAAAATATATTTTAACATATTAATATATACTAATAATTTAATATATATTTATAAAATTCGAAGAATGATAAATCCTGATGATTATTACGATTCAATCCAACAAAAAATTAACCAATATTATCAAAATATCAAAAATAATGATATAAATAATAAAACTGTTAAAATAGGTAAGATGCAAAAATCTGATAACATTGTGAGTACTAATAAAACTTATAAATCTGATGAAATAAGAACAAAAATTACTATGACTAATCCGATAAATATAGGCTTACTCAAAAATTACAATGATAATAGTGTTATTATGGTAAAGTACGAATTAAATAAATTTTCATTTTATGATAGTAAAAATGTTCTTATGGGATTTTTTACCATAAAACAACTTCTTAAATATGTTGGTTCTTTTTATGATAATACATTCTTCGGTGACGTCGACATGGGAATTTCAAAAGATATTATTGAAACATTCATCGTAACAATTTCAAACACTATTAATAATCCACGAATGTTCGATATACATCTTAAAAACCATCTTAACTCACCTTTTATGGGCAATATAGAAATGCTCGTTAAACTCAACAATGATATTAAAAATATCGAAGAAGGTGAACTCAAATTATTGTTCCAATCCAACAATAATCACGATGTAAGTAGAATTGTAAAATATTTTATTTATCAATTTCAAGTACATACATTACGTATAATTGCAACAATTAGTGAACAAATTAAAAATGATCCTTCAAGAAAATCAATTAGAGATTCATTATTGAAATATTCTTGCGGAATAACTTACAGAATAACAAATTTTGTTAGGAATTGTACTGAAAACCAAAATAATGAAATTAAAACTCTCCAAAATCAATTGTTAGATGTTATACAAATTAAAAAAAATCTTAGTGATAAAATAAATGCACTAACAGTATCAATCAATCAACAAAATATTTTATTAACACAAATTATAAATAACACTGCTAATAATAATTATAATTTAATAGGTGGTACAATAAATAATAATGATCATAATGATAATAATAATGATAATGATAATAATAATGATAATGATAATGATAATGATAATGATAATGATAATGACAATGATCACCATGATATAATCCATTATGATGAAAAATCAACATCACACACAACATCACAAAATAAATCAAATACTTCGAGTGTATCAAGTACATCAAATGCAGTTAAAACACCCTCAGAAATGACAACTTCCGATATTGTAGAAGAAATATTTACTGCACCAGTTAAATTTAATTCCTCAACATCAGAATCAGCAAAATCAGACAAATCAAATAAATCAGACAAATCAAACAAATTAAAAAAATTAGCAAAATTAACAAAATCCGAATCAGACAAATCAGACAAATCAGACAAATCAGACAAATCAGACAAATTAACAAAATCCAGTAAATCAGCCAGTAAATCAGCCAGTAAATCACCCAGTTCATCAAAATCTGATTTGTCAAGTTTATCTGATGAAATGAAAATGAATGGTATAGATATATCGATGATATTTGATAGTGAAAACGGATATACATCGGAATCTGATATAGAAAACAATGATTTTGATGGTATAAGTAGCGTAAATAATACGAGTATTAATACAAAATCATCTCACACATCAGGTCATACATCAGGTCATACATCAGGTCATACATCAGGTCACACATCAGGTTCTCATTCGGGAAAATTTGCATCCAAGTCGAATAAATCTGATGATATTGGATATATTTCAGATAATTAATTTTAATTTATTAAGTTTCTTGATATAAATAATTCTATCTATTAATATTAATATTAATATTAATATGGAACAAATTTCGCCTATCATTTCTGCTAATAAAAAAATTGCTGAAAAAACAATAAAATATAATAAAATAATTAGTGAACTTGATATTATAGAGACTTCAATGAATGATGATCTTATTGATAAACAACAGTATATAAAAAAACTAGTCGGATTACTATCAGAAACACAAGAACTTTATTTTTTGATAAGTAAAAATTGTGTGTCCAATAATCATGATAAATCATAAATAATCATCGTTATCATTTTCGATGTTCAAATCATAATCAATCACTAATATCGGTTCTTCGTTTACATAATCGAGCTCATTATCTGAATATTTGTCTTTGTATGGATCAGATGGTGTGTATGATCCGTACGAGATATTTTCATTGTCACTATAATTATGATAGGATTCACAACGACTCATTTCTTTTTTTTCTTCAAATTCCTCATCGTCATAATATTTTACAAAATTATCATAGGAATTATTCCGTTGATGATAATTAATGTAAATAATAAAATTGTCATCATTATTATCATCATTATCATCATTATAATTATCATTATCACAATCATTATATGGATTATATAGATCATATGGATCATATAGATCATATGGATCATATGGATCATATGGATCATATGGATCATATGAATTATTAAAATCACCAAAATTATTTTTACGAAAGTGTCTATTAAAAGAAATATCTTTCTCAATTTTCCTTTTAACAAAACATTTATCATGTGTTTTTTTAATATTATATGAAAATCCATATGGTAACCCCGTCAAATTATTAAACGTGTCCTGTTTCTCGCCATTTACAGAACCCCAAAGATTTAGTATATTGAATGCATCAATGGGAATTGATTTTGAGCTTGCACAAAATCGTAGCGAGACAGATGTATCATCATATGGCATTCTTGGAAATGTCATATCAATATTTTCAGAAACTACTATTTCGGATTTAGTATCTTCTGAATCAATGGGATCCATATCAACGAAACAAACAAAAATTTATATTTTGTATATTATTATATTATTTGTAATTTAATAATTAATCTTTATTAATGCAATCAACCCATAGAATATATTTATCAATTTTATCCAATACTAAATTAAAGTTGATTTGTGCGTTTCTTGATAAGATCAGCTATGCTAACACCTCCTAAATCATCCTCTAAATTATCAAGAAGTTCATTTATTTTACTAAAATTATTTGATTGTGTATGCAAAACACAATTTGTATTGTCATTATTCGAACCGTTTGAATCAGGTAATATGTTAGTTGATAAATGAATTCCGTCATTTTTTTGTATAAATTCGAAATGTAATTTATTACACAAATTATTTATTTCATCTATTTTGTCCCTATATGTCTTGTGTAAATTTTTATTATTATTATTTTGATTTTGTTCATCATATAACCAATTCAAAGTTTCTTCTATTTTTGCATCTAATTCATTTATTTTATTTTGTTCGATTGTTAAAATTTCACATGTTATAACACTTTTTAATAAATAACATAAATGTTCTAATTCTTCATATGCTGTTTTATTTTCGTCTTCCGTTTCTCCACCAAAAATTGGATCATCGTTATTATATTTATTCATAATTTCATCGCATTTTGTATTAATCATATCTATCTTTGTTTTGTATTCTGTTTTGGCTGCTTTCATATGAACATGCATCCATAATAGGGTATCATCAATGTAATCACGTAATTCGTATTTATCGTCCAAGTCTAATTTTAAATTATTACTAGTTAAAATATCAAATAAATTGTTGCATAAATCAGTTAAACAACTTCGTAATTCTTTTATTTCATTTTTATCAGCATCGGGTATTTTATCCAGTCCAAGTTCATCATTTTCTATTTTATCAAACGTTTGTTTTATAAATTCTTCGTCTTCATCATCGCCATAGACATTTGTGGCTGTATTTTTATCATTATTCGTATTAGCTTTTATGGAATCTTCATTGTCAATATTCGCTTTTAATATCAATGTCCCATATTTTCTTTTAATTTTATCTATTATATGTTTGTATTCATCATCTTCTCTTTCCGTGTATATTTTTTCTTTTAACCATTTTTCTATATTTCCTATTTCTTCTTGTATTGAATTCTTATCATCAGAACTTAATTTATATGTATCATTAGATATATTATATTTTATATTACTACATAAATCATCTATTTCGTAATAGAATTGTTTTTTGACTTTTTCTACTTTATCTTTCAATTCATATTCTCGTGACTCCATAATCATTTTTTCTATCTGTTTTTTTGTTAATCTTCCCTTATTACCAGTTATAGTTATACTATTTTTATTTCTTGTTTCTGTATCCTCAGCCGTTACAGTAATTATTCCGTTTGCATCTACATTAAATTTTACTTCTATTTCTGCAACACCTCGGGGCATTGATTCAATACCGTTCAACTCAAAATCACCAACGAAGAAATTATCTTTTGTCATTTTTCTCTCTCCCTCGAATATTTTTATTAAGACTGATGTCTCATAATCTGAATCAGTTGTATACAATCTTTTTTTTGAAAATGGTATTATAGTATTTCTTCTGATTAGTGTATTCATTACACCACCTATTGTTTCTATACCCAATGATAGCGGTAATACATCGAGTAATCTTACAGATTCTGAAAATGGATCATCGTCGTGTGATAATATATATCCTTGAATTGCAGCACCCATTGCAACAACTTCATCTGGATTAACTGTACAATTTGGTTCTTTTCCAAAGTACCTTTTAATATTTTCTCTAATTATCGGCATTCTCGTCATGCCACCAACCATAATAATTTCATCAATATCTTCCGTTGACATCCCTGTTGTTTTTAATAAATCGTCCAGTGGCTCAATAGAAATAATTAATAAATCTCGACACAATTCAATTAATTTATCTTGTGTTAAGGTAATATAAAGATCATTTTCTTGATGAAAATCTTTGATAGCTATAGTTGTTCTGACTGTTGTTGAAAGCATTTTTTTAGCATTTTCGCATTGACGCTTCAATTTCTGTAATGATAATGTGCTTAACTCCTTGTACGAATCAACTTTATTAACTTTTTTAAAATATGCCAAACAATATTTCATTATTTTTTTATCAAAATCTGCACCACCCAAATGACTTATACCAGCTGCACCTAATACTTCAAAAATTCCTTCTGTTATATTCAGTAAAGAAACATCTAATGTACCACCTCCAAAATCATATACTATCACATTCATTTCTGATTTTTTACATTTTTTAGTGTTATGTTTACTCAATGATCTATTTTGTAATCCGTAAGCAAGTGCTGCAGCTGTTGGTTCATGAATAATTCTAAGACATTCGAGTCCAGCAATAGTTGCAGCATCTTTCGTCGCTTGTCTTTGTGCATCGTTGAAATTATGAGGTATTGTAATAACAGCTTTTGTTATATCTTTTTTGATATATTCTGATGCCATTGTTTTTATTTTGCTCAATATCATACCAGATATTTCTTCCGGAGTAAATGTTTTATCAATCTCCGTCTTAATCAAAATATTATCAATTTCTGAATTATTTATGTTGCTCATATTATTTATATTATTCATATCGTTTATATTGTTGATATGATTGGCACCTACAATGTCATATGTCAAAAATTCTTTATCATCGCAAACAGATTTATCATTTATTTTTTTACCAATTAATCTTTTTACTTCCGTTATTACATTTTTAGGATTCAATTCTGTCTGATTTTTTGCATCTAATCCAATATATCTTGATTTCTTTGTGAATGCAACAATACTCGGTATTGTTCTATTACCAAATTCATCATGTATTATCTCGATAGTACCATTGCGCCATATCGCACAACATGTATTTGATGTTCCGAGATCAATACCTAAAACTATATTATCATCATTATCATTATTATCATTATTATCATTATTATCATCATTATTATTATCATTATAATTATTGTCATTGTTTTGTATAGGTTTTGAATAAATTCTATCAGCATCTTTTTTTGTCATCTTAACATATTTATTCGATTTGTTTGATTTATTTGATTTATTTATTTTAGTCTGTTTATTTGTATTATCTTGATGTGATTCGTAATCAGAACCGGCATCGGAATCAGGATCGACATCTGATTCTGATTCTGATTCTGAATCTAAATCAATCTCTGAATCCGAATATATTTCTGAATCGATTGGATCATGAGAATTTGACAATGATTCTGAATTATCGAGAGGATCTATTTTATCTTTGACAGATTTTTTATATCCTTTGGTATCATTAAAGTAATTATCTATTAATAAATCTATTTCATCGTTCATTGTAATATATTATAGCATATCTATTTTTTTATAGTCTTCTAACACAACTATTTAAAATATTGTTTTAATTTTATAATTAAATATTCGAATTAGAAACAATAGATTTTTTAATATCATTTTGAGATGTCTCTATTGATCCATTTTTTGCATTTATGTCATCAATTGCACAGCATATTTTTTCCATTGTCATCATAACATCTTTCATATCAGATATTAAAAAATATAATTTATCTCTTACATTTAATGGAAGATATGTATCAGTCACTTGGGAAGACTCTGTTTTATTATTATTTTTTTTTGTTATATGTGATATATATGATAATTTATTAACCATGTCCATATAGCCAACAGTTGTTTCATTCCAAATTTCATTGATATCCTTTATATAAACATCAGATTTAACTTCATTTGTATCTTTCCATTGTGTAAAAGACGATGAATTATTTTTATAAGATTCCATGTATATATGTGTATGTATATATATATATATATTGGTAATATATTGATATATTGATATATTGATATACTGTGTTATATATTATATTTTTGGTTATGGAGGGTTATAAAAATAATTTCAATCAACAATAGTTTTTTTTTGTCTCATTCTATATTTATCTATTTCTTGATTTGTTTCCACTTTAGTTTCTGTTTTAATTTCTATTTTAGTAGATGGATTTGATACTCTATCATTAATTCCATTTACTTCAGTTTTAGTGCGAGAATAATACTTAAATTTATCTATATCATTTATACTCGTGCTAGTATTCATTAACTCTGGTTTATTATCCTTTTCATCATTATCGTCTATTTTAATACTGCTCTTGTTTTTTTTAATTTTTTTTATTGATTTATTTTTATTATTGTCATCGTCAGAATCATCACTATTATCACTGGTATTATTATCATTGTCGTCATATATATAACTAACTTTTTGTATTGTTTTTTTATTTTTGTTATCTATTTTACTTATCGTTTCACGAATTAAATCTCTTGCATCTTCACCTAAATCTTTTTCCAATTGTTCCTGTAAATCTTTTACATTCGTGTCATTGGATACTTCATTCGATAAATTTTTAATATCTTCATCATTAAAAACACCATCATTAATTGCGGAATCAATAAGATCCTCAATTCTTTTCTTATCGCGTTCGAGTTCCATTTGCTGATTTTGATAATATTCCATTTTACCTTTTTTTAATTTCTTAAAATCAGCAGGATCATATTGAATTCTAAATTTAGATTTATTACACCATTTAAATTTCTTTTTATATTCACCCTCCTTTGATGTGGAGTATATAACCTTCAAATCACTATCATGTTTTTCTAATACATTCTGAAATTCATGATATTGATCCATTAATCCAATTTTATCCGCGTCGGTTGTTTTGTGTATAATGAGTTTTTTGGCATCTCGACCTACATTCTTTTTATAATATTCTGGATCATCCATTACATCTTTCAGGGCACTTTTGTACGGCTCATTTGTGCGTGTATTCCAATAATTTAATAAAAATGTATTATTTTTACCATATTCCATCATACTTTTATTTTCATATGCGGTTATCAACTCTTGAGGATTATTGTTTTTTTGTACTTTTATAGGTTCTATAATCGCATTACGAAAACTATCTTTATCCATATATCTATCTAATTCACCATATTTTTCGTATTGTTTTATTTGTTGTAATTGTTTCATTTTACTCATTTGTTGTTGTATTCTAGCTATACGTTCTCTCTCCATAGCTTCATTTAGTCTATTCAAATTTGGATTATTATTTAGCAATGAATTTCTTTGTGCTGGTATATTATTCATTTTATAATTCTGGTAACCTCTTAACATATTATTTCCGTAATTACCCTGTGAATTTACATTTAAATTCTGATTTGGTTTATTATGATTATTGTAATTACCATAATTATTTGTATTTGAGGGATAATACGACGAAGGTGAAGACTTATTACCCAAATTGTTATTCATCACAAACTATATTATTCTCCCCCACAAAAATAAATTTGTTTTAAACTTAAAGTTACATTGATATCTCTCATTATAATATCAATTATAATGTCAAAAAATCTATATGACATTTTGGAAGTAAATAAAAATTGTTCACCTGAAGATATAAAAAAAGCATATAGACGTATGGTCGTAAGATATCATCCTGATAAATTTAATAATACTGACGACACATTTTCGAGAGAGCAAATAAATGAAAAATTTATTGATATTAAAAATGCTTATGATATATTAGTTGATAGTAAAAAACGTCATTCATATGATATGTTGAATGGCAATGATAAAGATCTATTATACGATAGATTGAAACAATTTATAAAATACAATTTTTCAAATGATATTGATTATTATATCAAATTATTTTTTAACAGTGATGATAATCTCAAAGACTATGTTTCCAATATGGATATTCTTGGAATATATAATCAAATAACTAGTAAAATGGCTGATATAGATCCATATTCTGTTCAATATCCTGAATTTATTAAACATAAAACTAATAAATCATATGAATCACAAATTGCATCAATGACATCAATGACATCAATGGCATCAACAATGCCAATAATACCAACAGATCCGTTAGAAATAATTAGACAATCGGAATTTGAAGAATCAATATCCGATGACGATGTTGATTCTATTTTAGGTCAAAACGATATTGTTGATTTAAATATACATGGCAAATTGTATACAACATTATACGAAAAATATAATGATAAATATCGAAAAATACAAATTAAAAGAAAAACAAAAGATGATATAGTATTATTTATTCCTTTGAGAGAATCATATTATATTATTAAAAACGAGGGTGAATATATGGAAAATAATAATATTAGTGGTGATGTTGTATTAGAAATTATAACTGTCAATGATAATACAAATAACGATTATATTGTAAAAGGAAATGATATATGTGTAACTAAATATATTAGTCTATATGAGTATCTATACGGAGGTAAATTTACAGTGACATTATTTAATAACAATATTGATGTCGAACATAATGGATTTCCTGATAAAGAACCATTAATTATGCTCGAAAATAAAGGTATGATTTATACAAGTTCAGATCAACAAAATGAACCGAATGAACAAAATTATTTGCCAGATATTATGAATCTGTCTAGGGGAAATTTGTATATACTTTGTAGAATAAAATCGTTGGATTCACTAAAAGATAATATCAGAAATATTAGTTTAAATGATTAATATGTTTATAAATAAAAAAATAAAATAAAATAAAATGTTCATTAATTGTAATATTAATGAGTATCAATAAATATTCAAAAAAAATAATTAAATTTATTGATGATATTGTATGTACCGACGGAATTAAAGATTGTAGATCAATTCCAGCGTTTGAATTTAATAAAGAATCAGATTCCATTGGTAATCAAGATGTTAGTATTAATACTACCATGTATGCGGATATTAATAAATATATTTCACAAATATCAAAAAATCATAATATAAAAAAAATATTCAATATAATATCAGATACATATAAAAAAACATATATTACTCCTGGAAGTAATATCAATACTGAATCATATGCAATTAAAAAAATACACACTATCGACCAATACCCATTGATTTATATTTTTTTATGTAAATTATATGAAAAAGGATTACTCGATAAATTAATAGACGAGGATTTTAGTAAATATTACTCATCTTTTTATGATTTTACTTCTTGGTACAGACGGTCTCATCATAATATAAATACTAATATTATACATTCCATAATGGCTGATTATATTGATAATGATAACAATAGAAAAAATGATATGGATGAATTAATACAAATTTATACATTGTTATACAAGATGAAAGGAAATAGAAAATATTTGCATGATCTATTATATTCAAACCAATTTATTCCTCTAGATGTTCAACACAGTATTGAAAGTAATGATTTTATAATACAAGAAATAAAATCTCCTGATTTCAAATTAATAATTTACAACTATGCAAATACTGACAACACAGATACTGACAACATAGATACTGACAACGCAGATAGTGTTGATGTTAATAAAATTATTCACATAATATATATTATGATAGAAATCAATAAACTCGTAACACGTTCTAAAGATGTTCCGAAAAAAATCCCCAATATAATGCTCATACTAGGAAAGCAAAGAAAACAAATTTATCCTGAGAATAATTATGATGAAGGTATTTTATGCCCATCAAACATAAATTCAGGTTCGTCAATTATGGGTATTAATGTGATGATCTGGAGAAAGGAAGAAGTACATAAGGTGTTAATTCATGAACTAATACATTTTTTTGGATTCGATTTTCATTCACACAATCACGGATATGATGAGTTGCGTAAATATGTGATGGATACATATAACGTAAGAGTTGTCGATAGTCCAAACGAATCATATACAGAATGTATTGCAACAATTATTCATTCACTATTTGTTTCATTCTATACACATAAATCATTCAGTGATGTTTTCCGATATGAATTATTATTTACATTATATCAAGTGAGTAAAATACTATCATTTTATAAAATGAATACAATCGATGAATTGGGTTATAAAATAATAACACAAACAACATCAGTTTTTTCATATTTTTTTATAAAGGGATTATTACTGTTTAATATTGATAAAGTGTTTGATTTTATCGGACAAATCGAAGGTATTAAAATAACAAATAGAATTAGTGAATTTAAAGAATTAATCCAACTATGTACAATATTATCTAAAAAAACATATTTTGTTTACATCAATAACATAATGAAATTAAACAAATCTAATAATAATAACTATAATAATTATGACTTTATTTCAAAAACAATGAGAATGACATGTTGGCAAATTGATTAATATTTATTATTTATTATTTATTATTTATTATTTATTCTCCGTAGTAAATTTAATTTTATCTATAACATTTATGAAATGGGTGTAAGAAAACTCTATAAATTTTTGAGTGAAAAAAAATTAATAAAAGAATATCCCAATTTAACTCGATATGTTAATTCTCGAAAAAGAGATAAAATACAACATATGATAAATTCGGAATCAATAATTGTAGCTATTGATTTTTGGCTATATGCACATAAATTTACATACTCATATGGTAATATGATAATCGGTTTCTGGAACCAAATTATAAAACTATTATCACATAAAATAATTCCGTTATATGTTTTTGATGGGC
>Ga0182013_10005618_pt1 | contig 14522 bp, 13 predicted proteins | sample 612S2MmetaG_FD_120487 | JGI IMG/M metagenome (GOLD analysis project Ga0182013, IMG submission 120487) | Permafrost microbial communities from Stordalen Mire, Sweden - 612S2M metaG | ecosystem: Environmental > Terrestrial > Soil > Wetlands > Permafrost | place: Sweden: Stordalen | collected... | reverse complement strand
GCGCGTGGTCACCTGGTCGAGGAGAAATCGATCGTGACTGACGAGGACCACGGCGCCAGAGAAACTGAGCATCTGTTGTTCCAGCCACTGAATGGCACCCAAGTCCAAGTGGTTCGTGGGTTCGTCGAGGACCAACAGGTCCTGCGAGCCCGAAAAGACCAATGCGAGGGCGACTCGCTTGGTCTGACCGCCCGACAATTCTTCCGTGGGAGCGTCAGCCTGGTCGAGCATCCCGAGGCGATCGAGCGCGGCGTCGATCCGCCATCCCTCGCCCAGGGCTTCACGAACGGTTCCCTTGGCCAGGACCGGATCCTGCTCCAAGTACCCGACACGAAGGGTCTTGGCTCGCCTGATGACTCCCGAGTCCGGCTCGCTCATCCCGGCGATGACTCGCAGCAGGGTGGATTTGCCGGTTCCGTTGATGCCAACGACTCCTATGCGGTCCCCGGTTTGAATCGTGAGCGAAAACTCACTGAGCAGCGGACGTTGGAAACCTTCGAGGGTGACATTCTGGAGATCAAGAAGAATAGTCACGGCCCCTACAGGTTAGCGACCCAACTCGTGACTCCAAAAGGATATGGAAGCTTCAGACGTCACGTTCGCTTGCGAGGTTTTCACGCGTAGAACGCGAGTGGCACGTAGGAAGTGCAATTGAGGCGCTTTCGTCGACACCGCTCCTGCTTTGGCCGGAGTCGCAGTAGGTTGAAGTCAACGTCAGAATATGGTGGCGTCGAGAGGTCGTGACATGGATAAGACGCGCCGATACCTATTCGGTTTTGAACCTTTCCTCGAGGGTGGTTGGCTCCACAAGGGAAAACGTGCAAATAGTTGGGTCGTCGAGGAGAAACTCGTCGCGATCTCGGTGTTCGGTGACGTCACGATCGACCTCACGCAAACCAAGAGTCTGCCCGACGTCGTCGAGATCAACGCGTACGCCATTGGCCGCGATGTGGACGTGATCGTGCCGAAGGGCACTCTCGTTGAGTTGAATGGCGGAGCGCACAGCGGCCACTTGACCAACGGAGCCACGCTCGTCGCCCCGGCGCCCGGCGTTCATTCGGTCAGGATTACGGGGCACACCTTCTTGGGTGACGTAACAACCCGAACCCAGACGGGCTAGGTCGCACCACATCAATCAACGTGCATCGGTCTACCACCGAGAAGAAGCCGTCACGACATAGGTCGGGATTCTTGGCAGATTCGCTTCACCGAAACGAGGACCGTCGTCAAGAGGTATCGACCCGAGCGACGCTCTTCACCTTTTTCGAGTGAACGAGTTCGTGGCGTCATACTGGAGTTGTGGTGAACGCAAGTAGTTCCATGCGCCCTCGCGCCTGGACTCGATTCGGAAAAAAGTGAGCGCCGTGTCGCCGGTCCTCTCTCGCAACTCGCACCGTTGGTCCGTGCTCGCGGTCGTTTGCGTGTCCGCGCTCATCATCAACGTCGATAACACAATCCTTAATGTGGCCCTACCTACGCTCGTGCGCGACCTTCACGCCTCTTCGAGTCAGTTGCAGTGGATTGTCGACTCGTACTCAATGGTCTTTGCGGGACTGCTGCTCGTCGCGGGGAGCCTCGCTGACCGCTACGGTCGAAAGCGCCTTTTTCTCATCGGACTGATCACGTTCGCCGGCGCGTCCATTGGCGCAGCCCAATCGGGGTCAGTGGACTGGCTTATCGCGTGGCGCGCCGTGATGGGGCTGGGGGCGGCACTGACGATCCCCGCTTCACTGTCGATACTGAACGACGTCTTTCGCGATCCGACGCAACGCGCGAAGGCCATCGGCGCTTGGGGCGGGACGATTGGTCTGGGCATCGCGATTGGTCCCATTGCGGGAGGATTACTGCTTTCGCGATTCTGGTGGGGCTCGATCTTTCTCGTCAATGTTCCCGTCGCCGTCGCGGGCGTCGTCGGTGTCATCTTCTTGGTCCCCGAATCGAAGAATCCACAGACCGCACGTCCTGACCGCGCGGGCGCGCTGCTTTCAATCGTGGGACTGGGACTGTTGCTGTGGGCGATCATCGAAGCCCCGATCGAGGGTTGGACCTCCGGTCTCGTACTGGGAGCCTTGGCCGCGAGCCTCGCGGTTCTCGGTTCCTTCGTCTTCTGGGAATCTCGTAGTTCTCATCCCATGCTAAAGCTCAGCCTTTTCTCCAATCGCCGCTTCTCGATTGCGGCACTGGGCGAGACCCTAGGAACCTTTGGCCTCCTGGGCGCGTTGTTCGTGCAGACGCAGTTCCTGCAGTTCGACCTCGGTTACTCTCCTCTTCAGGCCGGGCTACGTATCTTGCCCATCGCAGCGACCCTGGTCATCGTGGCGGCGCTCTCGCCGTTCATCGTCCGGGTCCTTGACGTTAAATTCACCGTGGGCGCTGGCCTCGTGTCGATCACTGGCGGCCTCTGGCAAGTCTCAGCGGTGTCATCGAGTGCCGCTACCTACGCCCAGGTCGTGCCCGGGCTCTTGCTACTCGGCCTCGGCGCCGGCCTCCTCATGCCAACAGCAACCAATTCGGTGGTCGGATCTCTCCCCCAGGGAGATTCGGGCGTTGGTTCAGCGAGCAACGCCGTCGCACTCCAGTTAGGAGGCGCACTCGGCGTTGCCGTGATTGGAAGCGTCCTGTCCACGCGCTACCAGGACAACCTCGGCGCGGCACTCGTCGGACACCTCATTCCCCCTGGCGCTAAGCAGACAATTCTCGGTTCCCTCGGCGGGGCGCTCGGTGTGGCCCAGAGAGCCGGCGGTGACACCGGTGTGCTGCTGGCTCGTGCGGCTCGAAGCGCGTTCATGAGCGGAACAGCGCTCTCCTTGCTCGTCGGTGCCGTCGTTGCCCTCGTTGGTTCCCTACTGATGGTCGTTTGGTTGCCATCTCGAGAGGCCAGGCCTTCGACCACCCTGCAAAACAATCCTGAGCGCGGCGAGAGTAAAAAAAACTAAGGCAACTGATCGTGACGTCCTTCACGGTTCGCAGTTCTTGAGTCCGCGCTCAACCGAGAAATCAGGAAACAGGGCCCGGTTCGTTCCAGCGCCGCCGAAGTTGGTGAAAGAGATCGTCGGCGATCTTGCCCGCCCTTTCATCAAGGTCCGTGGACTCAAGGTCGGGACGGAGCCGCTGGCCCACCGCTCGCACCACACCTCGAAAGACCGCGCCGTCGAGTGGCACGTCCACGGCACGCTCGCCGATTTCTCGACTGCTCAGGCCTGACATCAACTGGACTACTTGGGATCGAATGTCAACCACTTCAAGGCCGAGTTCGTTAAGGACGCGCACCGCCGAATCGTCACCCTGACGCAGGAGACCGAGCAGCAAGTGCTCGGTGCCGATGTAGGAATGACCGAGCTGCAACGCTTCGCGCAGCGATAATTCCAGGACCTTCTTTGCGCGTGGCGTGAAGGACGGCGAATTAGAAGAAGTGCCATGGGCGGACTTTGGCAGCTCCTTGACCTTTTCGCGAATGGCGTCGCACGTGACCCCTAATGCGTCCAGTGACTTTGCGGCGAGCCCGTCGCCTTCACGCGCCAGACCCAAAAGGATGTGTTCGGTGCCGATGAGGTCGTGATTGAGCTCGCGTGCTTCATCTTGGGCGTAGGCGAGAACTCGACGGGCCCGATCGGTGAATCGTTCAAACATAGTTTCCTCCGTTGCAAACTACCGCTATTTCGAACCTTGCGAACCTCGAGACCCTCGCCGCTGCTCTTAAGGTATTCCAATGGTCGATGATTGGTCGGATTGACGATGTTGTGGGCATCCATCCAGCAGACCTGGGAGCCGTTCGTCCTCGTGATCGGACTGCTGCTCATTGGACACATCGCCGCGAGCGACGGCATCTTCGAAGCGGCGGGATCGCGGCTCTCTCATCTACGCGGCGGCCCGGTCGTCCTCTTCGTCTCGATGATGATCCTCACCGCACTGGTCACGGCGACATTGAATCTGGACACCTCGGTCGTCTTCCTGACGCCGGTCCTTCTTTCGACGGCACGTCAACGCTCAGTCGACGAAAAGGCCTTTCTGTATGGTTCGATCTTCATGGCCAATGCTTCGTCACTGCTGTTGCTCGGTTCTAACCTCACGAACGTTCTCGTCTTTTCTCGGTCCGGCGTCCAAGGCACCACGTTCACCCGCACGATGTTGCTGCCGTGGCTCGTCTCGGTCGTGCTCACCACCGCCGTCGTGCTGGCGTGGCGTTGGCGGGCTCTTTCGGTGGCGCCGAAATCCTTTCACGGCGACGCCAAGCGCCTCACCCTGGGTCCGGGGCTGCTCGGCATCGCCGGCGCAACGATTCTGATGCTCGCGCTTAGTCGCCCCGCCGTTCCCGTGCTCGCGGTCGGACTGGGCGTCGTGGGCCTTGACCTCTGGCGAAGGCGAGGTGTCAGATTGATGCCCATTGTTCGAAGTGCGAATCTGGTAGTGATTGGCGGTCTCTTCGTCTTTGCGACGTGCGTCTCAGTTTCCTCGCGCTACTGGCATCTTTCCCAGCACCTGGTCGGCTCGACGACTATTTGGCAGACAGCAGGGATTTCCGCGCTCCTGTCAAACGTCATCAACAACCTTCCTGCCGCCGCTCTGTTGTCGGCCAAGCTTCCTGCTCATCCCTACAGTCTCTTGCTGGGCCTCAACCTTGGACCGAACCTCACGGTGCTCGGAGCACTCTCGTCGGTCTTGTGGCTGAAGGTGTCCAAGAGGGAGGGAGCGACTCCTTCGGTGTGGACCTTCTCCAAAATCGGCGCCGTGGTGACCTTGGTGACGTTGATTGGCTGTCTCTGGGTTCTCCAGGTATGACCCGGGCACTCAGTGGCGTCAAAGAGACCCGCGAAGTAATCCACGGCCAGTCAATTTAAGACGAGAGGAAGCAGCTCCAGTTCGAAGGTTATGACGACGGTGCCATACCGTTCAGTTCGCTCAGGTCATCGGCACCGAGTGACAACGCGGCCGCAGCGACGTTCTCACGCAAGTGAGTCAAGGTTGACGTGCCCGGAATGAGCAGGATATTCGGCGAACGCTGGAGCAACCACGCTAACGCGACCGCCATCGCCGTGACCTCCAGTCGTGAGGCGATCGCGTCCAACTCGTTGGATTGCAACGGGTTAAAGCCACCCAATGGGAAATATGGAACGTAGGCAATTCCTTGGGCCGCGAGTGAGTCAATCAGGTCGTCATCAGACCGGTTGGCGACGTTGTAGAAGTTCTGCACGCAAACGATCGGCGCAATGTCCTGGGCCTCGACGATCTGCTCAGCCGATACCGTGCTGAGCCCGAGGTGCTTGATCAAGCCCTCTTGTTGCAGTTCTACGAGTGCGCCGAACGGCTCGGAGATCGAGCCGGGTTCCGGAGCGCTCATTCCTCCGACGCGAAGGTTCACGACGTCGAGCGCTTCGAGTCCGAGACGCGCGAGATTGTCGTACACGGCTTGACGGAGTTGCTCGGGAGATCGCGCGTGGGGCCAGCCGCCCTGGGCATCTCGGAGTGCGCCCACTTTCGTGACGATACACAATGAATCGGGGTAAGGGAAAAGAGCTTCTTTCACGATCTCATTGGTGATGAACGGTCCGTAGTAGTCGCTGGTGTCGATGTGGTTGATGCCGAGCGCGATGACCTCACGCAGCACGCGAATCGCCTCGTCACGGTCCTTAGGTGGTCCGAAGACCCCGGGGCCCGCCAACTGCATGGTGCCGTAGCCCATGCGGGTAACCGTAAGGTCCTCGGCCAAGTTGAACGTGCCACCAGGAACCGTATTTGCAGTCACGGATATTCCTCTCTTCGTCATCGCACTTCAATGACCGACCAACCCAGACTAGGAGTTGAAGCCCTGGACGCAACAGTGTCCGTCAACTTGGGCTACGAATTCGCGCTCAGTTCCATCAGGGCCCGTTCGGCCGCACCGCGCAGCAGGCACTCTGCCTCGATGCTCTGGCGAGGAGTCGATCCCCATACTGAAGCCATCACCTCATGATGCCACTGACAACCCAGCAACGTGGCAACTTCTACAACAATGGACTGGCGATCGATGTACTAAGTCAGTCCAATAACGCAACGCCCCCTAGACGGTTCCAGGCGCATTGACAGCTTCATAGACCGAGATAGTTGGTTCTCCATTCATCCCTATCGAAGCCATGACGTCGCCAATCTTCGGGTTCGCGGCGAAGAAGTTGTGAAACTGCTCCGCTGACTGCCACTCGTCGATGACCATGAGTTCATCATCCCCTGATACGAAACGGTGGCTGATAAGTCCTCCGCCATTCGCGCTTGCCGTTGTTTCTTCAAAGAAGGACGCATTGACGTGGAGACCTTTGATCGCTTCTGCAACATCGGCGACCGGAAACTTCACTGTGACAACGACACTCATAGCGGTGTCCTCTCTAACTAAATGACGCATCGCCAGAAGCGACCTTGGGCAGAATAACCCATGACAAAGAATTTCCAGTGAATTTCTTGTGTCAGTTAGAGATCACCTGCACCGAACGGGACGTCGACGGCGAGTTCACGGAGAGCTTCGAGAGCCACGATCTCGAGGGCGCGCTCGTGCGTCGAGGCGAGGACCACGAAGGCCGCCGCCCCGTCGCGATAGGCACGGAGCCAGTTGACGGCGGTCACGCACCATCGGTCGCCGGGCACCAAACCCGGAAACCCGTGGTGAGGCATCGGCGTGGAGAGGTCGTTGCCGATTACTCTCTGGTGCTCGAGAAACTCGGCGGTGACCACGGCACAGATGGTGTGGCTCCCTTCGTCCTCTGGTCCCGACGTGCAACAACCGTCTCGGTAGAAGCCGGTGACGGGGTCGCTGCCACACGGCTCCAAGGGCCCACCCAGTACGTTTCGATCATCCACGTGCCAAGTATCGCTTATGAGCCTGACCCGGCGCTCCATTTGTGAGCAGCTGGTCGGGCACGTTGAAGCCACGAGGGCCGTCTTGCACCAGCAATTCGGGGTATTGCCCAACGAGGCTTCACTACCCGGAACTACATTGTCCCTTAGCTAAAAATTGGGGGTCATGAGATGACGAAGTTCCTAATCTCGTTCGATGACGGAGCGATGAGCTTCTCCAAGGAGGAGACGCCGGCTGTGGGAGAGGCCGCGCACCAAGTGATGCGGGCAGCACAAGAGGCGGGAGTATGGGTCTTCGGTGGCGGGCTCGAGAGCCAGCGAGCGAGCGTCGTCTCCACTGACGGGATGGTGACGGACGGCTCTTACCCGGAGACCAAAGCTGTTATCGGCGGGTTCGCGATAGTTGAGGTGTCATCACGCGATGAGGCTCTGAAGTGGGCCACGGAGTTCGCCGTTGCCTGCCGCTGTGCTCAAGAGGTCCGCGAGATAATTTTCGACCCGCTCATCTGATCAGGGGTGCTCGCTCCAGCCTCTGCCCTTCTCGGGTTCGACTACTCATAACTGAATATCCTTGCCATGAACGGCGTTTGAAACAATCTGACAGCCCTCAATTCAAGTCCCCGAGCACCCTCTTCGACAAGGCGGGACTACCCGCGATGAAGTAAGTGGGTCTTTGAAACGTCCTCGGTTGTGCTGCCCACGTCGATCGCTTCAGCATTGGTCGCACCGCTTCGATCAAAGTACCCGGCTGGGACCGGATTCGACGCGCTATCATCAGCGACAATTCGACTGCGACCGCGAGTAGGAGGATGCATGCGCACACCAGAGACCACGTTGGATTCGCGCTACAGCGATCCCAATGCTGTAGCAACGAACTGGGAAGTAACCCGTCGGGAAATCGAATCCGCACAGCTTTTCTGGCTTACGACGGTGCGCGTTGACGGGCGACCGCACGTGACTCCTCTCGTTGCGGTCTGGTTCGACGACGCTCTGTATTTCACCATGGGTGAAGGCGAACAGAAGGAGAGGAACCTGCGCGACAACCCCCACGTCATCCTTACGACTGGTCGCAATGACTGGCGAGAGGGCCTCGACGTCGTCCTCGAGGGCGACGCTCGGCGGGTCACTGATGAGGCGGTGCTTGAAAGTCTCGGGGAAGCCTGGGGCGCCAAGTGGGATGGCCGCTGGAACTACTTCACTCGAGATGGTCGCTATTACCATCCCGATGGCTTCGAAGTTCTCCCCTACACGGTTGCGCCCACCAAGGTGCTCGCCTTCGCCAAGGGTATGTTCGGACACACGGTGCACCACTTCAGCGAAGATTGAGCTTGGCGATTCGCTTGGAATAGTGCGGCCACCGCTTACGTTGGGACACCTCAATCTGGGTGTTTTATTTCATCAGGTAGACTGACAAGTAACACTTGAGTTACTGAGTAGATGAAAGGCGAGTAGATGACAGATGTTCAGTCACCGAGGCTGATCTACCTGGTGAAGCAGCTAGAACTGGCGGTCCGAGCCCGCCTAGACCTGATCTCTCGTGAATATGGCGTGACGACAACCCAATACACCGCGCTCAGTGTGCTTAGGGTGCGACCGGGGATGTCTTCTGCCCAACTTGCCATTCGATCATTTATTAAACCCCAATCCTCACACCAAACGGTTGCCCAGCTCGAAGCCTTGGGTTACATCGAGCGTCGAGCTGATGAACTCAATCAGCGGATTCTAAGAATCACACTTACTGACGAAGGTCGCGCGCTTCTGGAATCGTGCGATGGCGCCGTTAACCAACTCGAAGAAGAGATGTTCGAAGGGTTTGAGAAACCGGAACGACTGAAACTGCAGACCTTACTCAACCGCTGCGTGAGTAACCTGACGCCCTGAGTTCTGAACGCTAGCTTCTTGAGGCTCCGGCAGTGAAGCGTATTCGTTAGAACTTCTCCATGCTTTTTGAGTGACCTACGTAACGATGAGTGCGTCTAACGCGACTACACCTTGACCAATCGGGAGTACCACGAGTGGATTCACCTCGATCTCTACGCATCCAGGTGTCGCTCGAAGAATTCCACCGATGAGTTCAATCGCGTTCGCGAGAGCGTCAAGGTCGGACATTGCTCCACCCCTAGCTCCACGCAACGTGGCTGCGCCGCGCAACGAATCGATGGCGTCGAGGATCTCGTTTCGATCTGCGTCTACGGCAACTACGACCGCGTCCCTGACGACCTCCGCCCAGACTCCTCCAAGACCAATCAGGACGGTATCTCCCCAAAGGGCATCTCTTCGCGCTCCGATGATCATTTCGATCCCGCCGTTCACGACTTCTTCGACGAGAACGCCGTCGACCACGGCTTGTGGAAGAGTGTCTCGAATCCGAGTCAACATCTCTTCGTGAACTCGAACGAGCGCTGTTTCCTCGCTGACGACGACCACGGCGCCAACCTCGCTCTTGTGCGGGATCTGTCTCGAGACCACTTTTAACACCACCGGGTAGCCCAGACGCGTTGCAGCCGCCTGAGCGGAGTACACGTCGAAGGTCAGTTCACCCTTTGGAACTCGCAATCCCGCGTCAGAAAGCAGTTTCTTCGCCTCGTATTCGTTCATCTGGCTGCTTGAATCGAGACTGAGGGCTACGGATTCACGAGATGAAGTGCGAGAGGACGCGCGTCGCACTGTTCGCGAATAATCAGTCACGTTTCGCGCAGCGATGAGTGCCCGTTCAGGAGAACGAAATAGGGGCAAACCCTCGTCATAGATCTTCAACTTGTTCTCTGGGGGCAATGGTGACTCTCCGCCCATGATGGTGTAGATCACCGGCTTGTGAGCGCTGACGAGTACCGGTAGCAGCGCGTCCACTTGCTGGGTCCCCTGTACCGTCGATCCTGGCATTGATGAGATCACGAGACATCCCACTTCATCGTCACCGAGCAACGTCGACGCGACTCGACCGTAGAGCGAAGGATCGTTCAGTCCCATGGCAGTGATATCCACTGGATTACTAGCGGTGGCAAAAGAGGGCAACTCCTCGGCCAGTTTCGCCAATGTGGAAGGAGCCAATTCAGGGAGCAGCAGGCCAATGTCGTCGCTCACGTCGATGGCGTACGTTTTAGCCGCACCTGAATCAGTCATGAACGCAACCCCGTTCGCACGCGGCAAAGGACATTTAACCAACACGCAGGTCGTATCGATAAGTTCGTCGAGCGAATCGATGAACAACACTCCCTCTCGCGCGAGAACGGCCCTCATAATCCCTTGATCGCCGGCAATCGCACCTGTGTGCGAAAGCGAGGCTGCCTGCGCACGCGCTCCACGACCGGTATGGAGTACACACAGTGCGACACCACGTTGGCGTGCAATTCGTGCCAGCTCGATGAACTCAGCTGGTCGACGTATTTGTTCGATTAGAAGCGCCACCGCACGAACGTCTTCTTCATTTAGAATCACACTGAGATAATCCTCAATGCCAAGGACTGCCTCATTGCCCGTCGATATGGTGTAGCTCAATGTAATGTCTTGAGCCATCGCCGCATAAGTGAGGGCTAGCGACATTGCACCACTCTGAGCAATGATGGCGAGACTTGACCCACCGATCCGACGATTTGGCGAGGCGTCGCCAAAAGTCAGCGGAGCACCATCCTTGAAATTTATGAGACCCAGACAGTTCGGCCCCGCGAGGGCAAGGTCATATTCCTTCGCTACCTCCGCGAGTGCTCTCTGCTCGGCGGCGCCATCGGCGTCAACTTCTGCATAGCCCGAAGAGAACACGATGGCGCCACCAACTCCCTGGCGCCCGGCCGCCAAAACGGCGTCGGCAACGCCGGCCTTGGGAATCGCCAAGACAACTGCATCGACGCCGTAAGGAAGGCTTTCAATTGAATCAACGCACGGCCGACCGTTAATGCGAGTACGAGTTCGACTAACGCAGTAGACATCGCCGTCGTACCCGAAGCGCTCAAGGAGCGAAATCGGCGCGCCACCAATTGACTCTGGCGCGTCGGACGCCCCAACGATGGCAATGGAACGTGGGTGAAGCAGTCGCTGCACCGCCTCTCGAGACACTTTGGGCGATTCCGGTGAAGCTTCAGTCACGCTTGTAGGAACCAAGACCCGGCTTGAAGGTCTTGTCATCAAGAAACTGAGTCATTCCTTTCTCGCGACCGTGCTCAGGGTCGTTCGCGATGGACTGGTCGAGTTTGGCGTAGAGATATTCCTCCGAAGTTTCCCATTCCATTGAGCGAGCGCGCTTGAAGCCTGTCTTGGCGGCCTCGAGGACTGTCCTGTTCATGGAAGCGACATGCTTCGCGAGCTCTGTCGTTCGTTCCCGTAGCTCCCCACGCGGAACTGCTTCATTCACGAGTCGCATCGTCGCGGCCTCAACACCCGTAAAGGTCTTTCCGGTCATGATGTAGAAAATTGCATCTCGCGCTGGGATCATTTCGGCTAGTGAGCGCGACACCACAGAGCCCGGTGGAATACCCCAGTTAACTTCCGACAGACCGAAGACCGCGTCCTCGGCGGCCAGCGCGAGATCGCAAGCGACAAGCGGTGTGAACGCGCCGCCGAAGCACCAGCCATTCACCATGGCGATGGTGGGCTTGGCGAAGAACATGAGACGACGGTACTGCCACTCATTCGAAGACCGGCGAGAACGAATTCTCGCAATCGGTCCACCGGCGTCGACCTCACGGAAATACTCCTTCAGGTCCATGCCCGCACAGAACGACTCTCCTGCTCCCGTAAGAACAAGCACCTTGGCACTGTCATCACATTCAACGACGTCCAGTACGTCAAGCATCTCTTCGTTAAGCATCGGGTTCATCGCATTACGTTTTTCGGGTCGGTTCAAGGTCACCCACGCGATACCGTCCCCGTCCACTTCAGCTAGAACCGTGCTCCACTCCCCGAGTGGCCGCTTCTCCGTCTCGCCAGTCGAAACTGAGTTCATTTGATCTCCTTTTATAACGTGACTGAACGCCAATTTGCACAGGAAGGTTGAGTTGCGTCAGAGCCAAGTCCTCGATTCACTCCGTGTTCTCCTTCACCGCCAACTAGGAAAGCGCCACTTCCGAGATTGCAGAGTATCAGGTAAACTTATACTCTACAATGGCCTACGAAAGCATCGAAAAGGGTACAGATCCGGTCTGTACTCCGAAGTTCAGATACCCGCGGCCACCGACGACGCTATCTGTGTCCGCGTTTCCGTGGATTCAGGAGCTTTGATACGCACCGATGTCAATATCGTTCCTCGGTCGAACGTGGCCCACGATGTCGACCGTGGGAGCACCGCTCGACGTTCCTTTGTTACGCGCGGGACTCTTCGGCATCAAACGATAATTACCGCTCGTGCTATTGACAAACCTCGGGTTACCAGTGACGTTTCCGTTCTGTCGCGCCCAAGACGTTTTTTCAACCAGACTATGGCTCAGCATCGAGGCGGTAACGTCACCTTCGATCGATCCCCAAAGGATGCTATTAATCACATCGAAGCCAGTAATGACGTTTGAAGAGTTGCCGTTGGCATTGGCGCTGACGTCCAAGGCGTTGCCTCCGGGACTCACGACCGTGTCGTTCACCAGTCGAAGGCCTTGCACGCTGTTATCCGAACTCATTCCGTCCTTGTCCTCGCCACCAATCACCACGATTGCGCTATTGAATGAAGTGATCACGTTATTCACCAGGTTCACCGTTGAGATGCTGTTTGACTTCGATGGATCGCCACCACCCAAGATGTCGATCGCGCCGTAGCCACCTGCGGGTTGCAGCGGCACGTTGCCCGTCGAAATCTGATTGGCGTCAATGGAAACTGTGCTGATCTGATTCGAGGTCGCGATTCTTCCACCGAGTGGATTCCCACCCCCGTTGGTAACTGCTATTCCATTGGCTTCCATCGTTGAAGCCACGTGATTCTCATCGATCGCTACGCCCGAGATCGTATTAAAAGAGCCACCAGCGCCCAGGCCGGCTACTACCAGAATGCCCGAAGTGAGGGTGCCGGTGACAACATTGCCTTGGACGAGGACGTTCGTCAAGGTGTTGGAGTCGGGGTATCCCAAAGGAAGAACGTTGGGATCGGTCGCGCTTGGTGCGTCAGTGCCAGCGAACACCACAATCCCTTGACAACAAAGACCGGAGTCGGTACTGACGAGATTGACCGAATTATCAAGTATCTGAATGTTGGTCATAGAGTTGCCGCTCGCTCGATTGGTTCCGGGCCCTACGTCAATACCTTCGTCGGTCACGCCCGTAATCGTGTTGTGACTGATAACGGCGCCCGAGACCGTCGATCCTTTAGCGTTCGAACCAATCTCGAAGCTTATTGCGCTGTCGGATCCCTGTACGCCAATGACGTTTTTAGTCACGGTCGTGTTGGAAAAAGTGTCCCCGGCGTCTGAATCCTTGATCGCGAATCCCGTGTCGAGGGTTTCGATTGTATTGCCCGTGATGGTGGTGTCGTTCCAGGTATCGTCGGTCGTGCATGGCGCAGCGGAACCGCCATACAGTCCGCACCCAGGTAGGTACATTGAGCCCATGATGATTCCGAATTGCTGAATGTTCTGCATATCGGTATTGCTTACTGTGTTCCCGCTCAACGTTTCGTGCGTGGCTAGGGCGGAACTACTTATTGGCAATGGATCGATATTGACTCCAACGCCAAAGCCCGAAAGTGTGATTCCGTTCACGGTGTTAGAGCTGGACGCAATAGTTAGTCCGCAGCCCGAACTACTAGGGCAATCCCCACTAGCAGTGAATGTCGCAGAATTCTTTAGGGTGACGTCGGGCTTGCCGTCACCGTTGATGTCACCATTGATCGTCACTCCACCGCCGCTGAGCGGTGGAAGTTGAGATAAGAGCGATATGGTCGCTCCGGCCAACGACGGTGCAAAATCGATGACGTACGTGCCTGGACTGTTATTGGTGGCCACGATCGCTTCTCGAAGCGAAATCCCATCGGGGCCGGGATTCGCCATCAGAGCACTCACACTCGACGTATCACCATTAGCGACATCCTGCGATGAAGTCACCGCAATCGTCACTACGTCTGCAGCTTTCGACATTGAAGGTACGAAGACTGCAAATGCCACCAGGGAACAAAGAACTGCCAACCCAATCGGCGAGCGTCTCTTGCTGACGCTTTTGAGTAGTCTCCGACCAAACATCGTTTCCGAGCGCACCACGAGCTCGCCCCCTTCATTGCTGAGGAATTCGGTTTTGAGAATCCACACTGAGTCTCATAATGATCTCACGAGCAAATTACTGTCTTGGGTGGCCCGACACAACCCTTCTGTAACCGTGCACTGGCGGCTTGGAATGCCCAGACCGTACTTAGTGTCGAAGGACCGACCTACACATTCTCCGACTGGCGGATTAGCGAGTGGGTTGCCTCAGTGGGCTCGGAGTATTTGGAGCAGCAGAACTAGCTAGCCACCGGGTTGAAATAAATAGCCGAAAGGACAACCCGTGACCGGTGCTTGTTGATCACTCGCGAACGCCCACCAGTGTCCCGTCAGGTGTCGTGCGCACTCATCTGAGAACCAGCCTTCGCCAATCGCGCCGCTGACATACGCGTAACCGCGGTTGAGGCTAAGGGTGGCGAATTCGACCATAGAAGATCTCGAAATGACGTAGGTGCAGATCTTGTATGGAGCTTGAATCATTCCGATAGAACCTTGCTTCACCGACCGGCATCGCGCGTAACCATGATGTCG
>Ga0182013_10005617_pt1 | contig 14527 bp, 10 predicted proteins | sample 612S2MmetaG_FD_120487 | JGI IMG/M metagenome (GOLD analysis project Ga0182013, IMG submission 120487) | Permafrost microbial communities from Stordalen Mire, Sweden - 612S2M metaG | ecosystem: Environmental > Terrestrial > Soil > Wetlands > Permafrost | place: Sweden: Stordalen | collected... | reverse complement strand
ATTACCGAATTAGACGAAGCCGGTATTTTTGCAAAGCATGATCCCAAAACTAACCCTGTTGCTGTGTGTTGCTTTCAAAAGCATATTGCAGATTTGTTTCCCAAAACTAGTGTCTTAATTTCTATGAATAAGTTGATAGAGGCTGGGTTAGCTCCAAAGAACGCAGCTCAATTTAGTCCATTTGGTAAAGAATTGGTTGCTTATGGTATGTTCTGGAGTTATAACTATAATTTCAATTTATTTGGATCGTTTTATAGATGTGACAAGGAAAAAGATGGTGAACATGGAGGATACAATTATTACTGGGTTATTTATAATAGGCTTAATGAAAACATCGATGATCTTTTGCTTCCATCCATGTCACAAGTCAAGGAACCAGTAAAACTAGAAGGAGATATTCCAGTAGAAATAGATCATGAAGGTTTAACCTCCAAAGTGACAATGAACATAGATGGCATGGCAGATGACAGAGATAGAATGAGAAATGAGATAAAGCAAACGTTAATAGAGCAAATACAGAAAGAGCAAAAAGAGATGGAAAGCGAAGAAAGAGATAATGAGAAGTTCTCTACTGGGGCTCCTAAATGCAGAAGTAATTGTGGACATTGCAGAGATATCCTCGGTGAATTTAATGAAGCAATAGAAGTATCGAAAGAAATAAAGGAAAACGAAGACAAAAATGCAAATGGAGCCATTGTAAACGGAAGGGAAAAATCGGTAGGGCAAATGATATTTGACGGGATAAACATTGATATCGGCTATATTGGTGTAGACACAATAAAATATCCACCAGGACAATCAAAAATGACAGCTGACAATTTATTCGCCAGATATAAGAATCAAAACCCAAATCAAGATCAAAAAGATGAGACACAAAAGAACGAGGCATATGACGGATTTACTCAAGAAGAATTATGTAAACTCGTTATTGAGACAGACGAAAATCCTACTACTGACAAGAAAACCTTAGTTTCTGCTGAAGTTGATACTAACAACGTAATAACAAAAATAAAGATATCATTTGTCACAGGAGCGACAGAATTAGACAAAATGAAAATGTTATCTGATATTTTGTTGCCATCCAATTTGAAATTCATCAAGGATAGGGCTATCGAACAAGTAAAACGAGCAGCAGACAAGAAGCAATAATTAATTTGAATCAATCTAGATGATCTGGTATTAGATTCACATGGGGTATAAAATATTAGCGCTGTAGGGTAATAAATAAAAATATGATAAACTCGAATTAAGCCTGCCAACAAATATCAGATCCACATGGGGTATAAAATATCAGCGCTGTAGGATAATAAATAAAAATATGATAAACTTGAATTAAGCCTGTCAATAAATATTAGATCCGCACGGGATATAAATAAAAATGAAATAGATTTTTACTTTAATTATGAAGTAAAATTTTCGTAGCGAATTTGAAAGATTGATTAATAATGGATGTTCCCATTGAAGCTCCAAAAGATGAACTCATTCCTGAGATTCCAATTGAGGTACCACAAACAACGTGGTTCCAAGTAAACGGAAAAGATTATTCTATACCGACAGCTAATATAGTTAAGTTTCCATTGAAAAATGCTTTAATAAACGTATTGTATGAAAAGTATATTGATGGATCGTTCGGAATTGCCCTGTCACCACAAAATCGTATTATTATAAATACTCCTATGGACGAAGAAATTAGACTCCTGGGTGAGAAAAATAATCTAAGCGATACGTCATGCGTCAGAGATAATTTCCCAAAAATAGTAAAAATATATGCGAATCCAAATATAACAATGGTCGAGCTTCTTGAGGTTCAACGTCTTATAGATAGAATCAGAGAACATGATAGAAATCTTAGGGATCAAATTAACCCAGAATATCTTGAAAGGTATCCATTACAAATCCATGCTAGAATGGAGGAAGATTCCTTTTTTAATTTTATACGCAAATCTAATTACGAGAACTTTCTGCGAGAATTAGATTATTACGGATTAAGTCCTCTGTTCCAATCTAAGTTAGCCAAAGATGGAATAGATAGTGATCTTATCGTAGAGACCATAAAGAAAAATATCAGTAAGACATTCAAACGTGGAGTTGAACATAACATATTCTATGAAAACAAACGTGATTGCTTCATGTATAATATATTATCGCTGGGCGGAGTATTTTCTGGATCGTTTGTTCTTAAATGTGTTTTGGGAGAAGAGTGGGAAGAGAATGACCCAAACGATATTGATATTTATGTCAATCATTATATGCTAGAGGGGATGTTAAAACATAATATGAAAAAGGGCTTTGATAAATACCATGAATTAAGTAAATCTGTACAATCTATAGAAGCAACAATATTGGCAACACCAGGCAAAACTATAGCGGATGTATCAATCAAATTAAGTCAAATAATACCTAGGTTAGAAGAATTAGAAGTGGGATACCAAAATGATACGAGAATATATATTGGGGAATGTGTTAGGAGCTATATCGGAGCCAATACAGTCAAAATAGTTAAAGCTACTGATGCCGGAAATTCCGCTAAAAGATATAAATTTACCAATAAGATATTATATGTTATCAGATTAGAATTCGACTATGGACCAAAAGTAGATATTATCGTTCTTGACTGTACTGTGCCGTTTGGAATTGAACGGTTCGATTTCAATTTTTGCAAAGTATATTTCGATGGCTACGGAGTACAAGCTTTGGACTGGAATTCTGTTATTAACAAATCTTCCGTGGATACTGATTCGAGTAAACAGTTGTCTCCGTTTCAAGCTTACGCCGAAAATATAGATCGTATAGAAAAATACTCCAAGAGAGGATTTATTATCATGGCTCAAGACGTTTTAGGGTATTGGAATAGGCCAGCCGATCCAGAAATAATATCTAATACAGATAATGGGGATGTTATCCAAATACCAATAGAAAGGTTTCTACAATAGCCGTCGAAAATATCTCTAAAGTATTGTCAGGTAAAATCTGACAATAATCTATAATATGTAGTCGATCCCTGATAATAAAGTAGATAAAAAAGATATAAGGGTTAATTTTCGAAACAAAAATCCGCAGTGGGATAAGTCGATATCGAATATAAAAACAATTCAAATTGACTTTTTGCAAAAAGATAGAAACCAAAAATGGACGCACGTGAAGCTCAACAATTTAGGGATTCTATTATGGCCGATGTTAGAAGACTTATTAACGGCAAATATCATCCAGTCGACGATAATCCTACAGCCGCTGGAAGTGTTGTAAATTCTAATCATACTAATTCAAATCAAACTTCTCAGAATGGAGCCCAGTTGAATATTGCAATTACTGCTACTCGCGACAGCTTGGCAAAAACAAACGCTTTAGTTTTGGATATTCAAACTCAACTCAAAGACTTGAAGGCATTGGCGGATAGCATCAAATCAAATGCTGATAATTCTACACTTCCTAGATCTGTAGCCTCTCTTGAAGCTAAATTTGTGATATTGAACAGGCAAGCCGATCCTGAAGGTGTTAAGAGATCTCTTGCATCCGTCGAACAGTCAATTTCTACTCTAGTTCAGAAACTACAAGTGATAGAAACATCTATGCAAACCCTCAAACTTCAACCTATTCTTGAAAGGTTAGCTCAAGTTGAATCAACCTATAAGAGCATTCAGCCAGGTCAAATTCAAGCACCGGTAGCTCAAATTGCGACACTCCAACCTGCGCTAGATCAAAGTTCTGTTACGCAATCTATTACATCGCTGAAAGAGAATCTCGAGGCTTTGAATAGAAAAGTCTTAGGATATGTCGGTTACGATGATAGCAAGATTATTGGAAGAATTGCTGTTGCGGAAAATAACATTGGATCGATCTCTCAGGCTATTCAAGATATTAAGCCTTTCGATCCTACCCCACTCTTAGAAAGAATTACTGCCACAGAAAATAGTGTCAGTTCTATCTCCCAGTCTATCCGTGATACTAAACCTTTTGATCCAACATCTCTCGCAAAGCTAATTGCAGATACCAATACTAAGGTTCAAGAACTAACAAATATTACAACTATATTGAAGTTTGATCCCACTCCACTCTTGAACAGAATTTCTGCATTAGAAGCTGCTCAACCGAAACCTATTACTCCACAACCTTCTCCCGTAGTGTTTGGTCCTCTTGGTGGAATAGGATCATCCGTTGCTCCTATTGTTCCTACTGTTGCATCAGATACTTCAGCATTATTGAAGAGAATAGATGATTTGGAGACTCTTATTAAGACTATCACTGAAGGAGAAAATAACAATAAGATATCTATAAATGTTATTGCTAGCAATGCGGCCACTAAAGGAGACATCGAAGCTATCGGTGTAGCATTTAGAGCTCTCGAATCAAGAGTTTTGGCGCTTGAATCTAGATTTCCTCCTGCCCAACCAGCACCTATTGTTTTCGGCCAGCCCCAACAAATCCATTAAAAAACAAAATCAAAACCAAAGTACATGTAAACCAAATGTGGTTTACATATTGACAAAAATACATATAAGAAGATCTCGGCGAAATAAGTAAAGAATAATAGTTATGGATCAAATAGGATCCATAAGCTATCGGAAAATACACATAAAAAAGCTCGACCAAAATGAATGGATTGTTCTCATAGAAAGACTAATAGGACAGTTGAAATATGCAAAACCATTAGGCTTACATACATCGAAAAATACATATAAGAAGATCTCGACGAAAAAAGTTAAAATAAGATCGGACGGTTGAAATATACAAAACCATTAGGCTTGCATATATCGAAAAATACGCATAAGGAGATCTGGGCGAAAAAAGTTAGGGTGGGTAAAGAAAAATAAGATCGGACGGTTGAAATATACAAAACCATTAGGCTTGCATATATCGAAAAATACGCATAAGGAGATCTGGACTAGAGAGATGTAAAATTGCTCTAAGAGGGATCATCAAATAGAGAATAAAAAATGAGAACAAAAATACTTATGAACGAGCTACGGCTTGTGGGCTATCGAAAAAATACGCATAAGAAAATAAAATTGTGAAAAATAAACCTAAACAAAAGCCATAAGTTTGGACTGCGAATTTTTGAATTTTCAAAAGTTTGACTAATTCAGAATGTCTCTCTATTGGCAGGCTAAGACTGGCGATGTCCAAGGTCCAGGAAATGCTACAGACACGAGTCTTCAGCAGAGCGTGGGCAATCTGAGCCGCAGGTTCGGAAACACGTATTTGACGCCGGTGACGGCAAGCACGACTGCCACCTTGACACCGGCCCAGCTGATTGGTACCATTTTGGTGAGTGCTCCCGCTTCGAACATTTCTTTGACCTCTCCCACCGCGGCTGCTTTGGTCGCCGCTGATCCTGATGCGGCAGTTGGACGTGGCTACAGTTTCTACGTTGTCAACACCAACGGCACCAACACCGTGACCGTCGTCGCAGGTACTGGGGTGACACTCGTCGGAAATGTTGTGACTGCCATCTCATCAAGCTCTCACTACTACGTCAGCTACACCAATGTGACTCTCGGAACTGAAGCAGTCACTGTCTACCGATTGGCCGTCTAAGTCTCTTCCAGATAAAAATACAAAAGAAAACTCGTAAAAACAAAACATAAAAAGTCTTGATACCCATTTAGGTATTAAAACAGCGGACAAACAATAAAACCAGAATTAGCAATTGTATCCATTTGCGGGAAAATAGAAGCCCATGAAACATGAGAAGTCTTGATACACATTTAGGTATTAAAATAATCATGGAATTAACAATATGATGATGTTATGACGAGAGGAACTTGAGCTGAATACGCGCTAGTACAATGGATTGTATTACTTCTCATTTGCGCATAGGCAGTTGTTCCAGCACATACGGAATAATTAAATACGTATCCCGATGATCCAGTTAAACCTGTGGTTGTAAATGAAGCAGGATTACCGCCTATGCCAGTACCATGAATAAATACATCATAAGATGTTGCATTCGGTATAGGCGTCCAAGAAAGCAATAATGTAGGATTACCGCCGATATAGGTTGGATCATTTGTAAAACTTGTAACGGTTGGAACATTTGATACGCAATTATTATTAGTGCATGTTCCACATCCACAATCTGTATCTACGTTGCATGTTACACATGTTGTACCTCCAGTTTTACATACTTCAGGCGCTGTACAATCTGCACTTGCATTACATTGTACACATGTATTTGTCAATAATTGACATTTCGATAGAGCCCCAGAACAGGTAGTATTGTCTACACATTGTACGCATAATCCTGTTGTTGTATTGCAGGCAGGAGAAGTTGATGGACAACTAGAATTACTAGTACATTTTGTAGAAGTGCCTGTAGTAGTGGCAGCAGCTGCTTTTGTCGCGGCAGCTGATCTAGCCCTTAATATCAAATAGTAAATAAACATAATTACAACTAATATTAAAACTATGATTATGGCTATCACTATTGTTGTGGTATTATTTCTCCTTTCATCAAACTTTCTTATGGCCTCGTTCTGTATCGCAGGATCAAAATAAGACATCTTATATTTATTATCGTTTATCTCTGAATTGGATTTTTATTGTTGTTAAAATTAAATTATTAATCATCTCGTTCTGTATCGCAGGATCATAATAAGACATCCGGTTATTTAGGCTGAAATTATTTTTATGAGTTCCGAGGATAAACGACAGCCGGACGTCCCATTAATCTTGTCGTTCTATATAGCAGGATCATAATAAGACGTTGGTTATTTAGGCTGAAATTATTTTTATGAGTTCCGGGGATAGACTGGGGCTTGAACAATGTAAATTTTTTAACAGCCTGCTGGTCCAGTGACGGTGGTAGAAACAGTAGATGAATAAGCGCTAACACCACATGGCGTCGATTCGCTTCTTATTTGAGCTGTGACTGAATCTCCAAAACATATTCCGGCGGCAACTGGAATATATCCGAATGATCCAGTTAAACCGGTAGTTGTATATGTAGTACTAGGTCCGATAATTTTTACATCATATGTCATGCTTCCAATTCCAACTCCGGTTATGGGTGTCCATTGGACGAAGAATCCCATATTTCCTGCGGCACTCTCGAAAGTAGTGATAGTTGGGGTCGTGTTACGTGGTACACAGGCATTACCACTACATGTTCCACATATGCAGTCTACATCTACATTGCAAGCTACGCATACAGTGCTTCCAGTTTTGCATACGGCATTAGTTGGACAATCAGAACTTGCAGTACATTGTATGCAAGTATTTGTGGATAACTGGCATTTCTTTAAATTTCCAGAGCAATTGCTGTCGTTCGCACATTGTACACATAATCCAGATTGACAAACGGGTGAAGATGATGGACAATTAGAATTACTAGAACAGGTTGTAGAAGATGGAGTTGTCGTAGACGTACTAGTTGTTTTTGTTGATCTAGCTTTTAACACAAAATACAAAATGATAACAACAATGACTAATATTATAACTATGACTACAGCTATTACTATCGTCCTAATATTCTTTCGTCTTTCGTCATTCTTTCTTATTATAGCTTCATTCTGCATGGAAGGATCATAATATGACATTTCGATTTATTATCTGCGTCTTTCGATATTCGAACTGGATTTTTATAGATAATAAAATAAAAATATCATATTATTACTCCATTTTTGCTTGGCAGGATCATAAAAGAAATGTCAGTACCTCATTATGCATGGCACGATCATAATAAAAAAATCCAAATAATCATGGGTCGAGACATAAATCAAAATGCCTTATTATGATTGTGCCGTGATTATTTGGATTTTTTTTTATAGATCATAAAATAAACTCGATATAAAAGATTTTACGAGATGAAGGCTGTAAATGTCGAACTCGAAAGATTAGAAACAGAAAATGCCAGACTTCCAAATGGAGAGATTATGAATCTGTGGAGTTTGAGAGAGCAAGTTGTTATGTATTGCACTTCGTTAGAAGGAGATGAATATATAAATGGACCAGCTTTTCTCAGCCCTGCCGATGCTTTGTTGTTTTCATTGAATCCTATGTTCAAAAGCGATACTATAGGATTTTCTAGTCCTGATTTTCCGTCTAACAATACAGCTACTCCTAATTTTAGGTTCAATTCTATGCTCAGACTACGCGAGTATATATTTGACACCAGAACATTTTATTATGATGCCAGAGGAAAGATTAGACCCACTTGCATTGATGTGGGAGTAACAAATTTCAAAATGACATATGATATGAGACTTCCGCATGGAAATGATTACAAGCAATCTCAAATGAATGAATTGGCAAAAAGTAGATCGCAAGGTTCAGCTATAGAACAGATATTAGCAAATATAGTGCTAGAACAATCAGAAATACAAGTAATAAGAATAGAAGCCTTTTATTTCTGCGAACCGGGAAAGACGATGAAAATCTCAAAAAGCTATCGTATAGATATGTCTACTCTTTGGCCTTACTATGCTAGGAAACTATCAGAAGGATTTGACCCAAATAGAATCAGAAATGAAATATTCTTGGGTCCTAATTCTGGAAATGCAATATTGACATTTCTACAAAACAAACAGATACCATCAGAAATTGGCGATATTTCAGATAAACTATCAAAGTCAATTTCTGATGGAGATCCTCTCGATATGTTATTGAAACAATGCGCTGTTACTGCACTAGGTCAGAAAACATGTATATCTGGCAAATTCTTCGAGAGATTATGGAGTAGAGATGTCAAATCTTTGTTTGATTTTTTCGAAGCCAGGTCTTTTGACAACAAAGGCTCTAATCTCTCAAATATTATGGCTTCTAATAGTGGTGATAAACTAATGATTTATCCTAACTTACAGTTAAAACTAAGAAATCCTTATATTACATCATGGTTCTTTAAAGAGGATTATATGTCACAAATGGGAAGAGATGCCACTGCTTATAATTGGAATTATAACAGATTTCTTGACGTAAATACTACCATATTCTGGATTCTATTCAATATGCAACAAGGATTCAATATTGCTATTAAGCAATTTGGAGGAATTTCTAACGTCAAAAGAGGTCCATTTTTGGTTGGTACCAATTCATATGTTCCGGTGAAGCATCAAAATCTCATAAATCATAGATTTAGCCTGGATGACATAGGAAAATTAAAAATAGTAAGAATATATGATACATGTGGAGACAACCGAATAGAAATATTATTTAATGGGAATCAAGTTAGTCCAAATCCTGAGGTTAATGCAAAAAGTCAAGCACTAAATAGCCAAGGTCAAGCATTGACAGATTTGGCAATTGTAATAAACATTGCGTCCATAACAAACTCTCCAAGATCTATTTTAGTAAGAGACAGGATAAAACGATTCTTGGACGATTTATTTTTGAGGACCAATGGTTTATTGACTATAAATAAGGGCTTCGGCGACGAGACTCAAATAATACCATTTGCACCAACAAATCAAACCATAAACGACATCCCCGTAAACTATTATATCCTGGTGTTAATGTCGTCATTTATGAGATGGCTAATAAAGACACAAGAATTTAGCTTCTTCTCATTTAGATAAGTCACGAGTAAAATCCGTAAAAATAAAAACTTAGGGAAAATACCATATAAGAGAATGAAATGGTATTAAAAACATCAACAATAAACTAATGGATAATCGAGTGGAACAACCAAATGTGTGGAGGAGAAAATCTAGAGATGCGCCAGGTTCTGATCCACAAGAATCTAAGCAGACGCCAAAACAAATAAAATTTACTGAAGAATTTTTACGGCTAAAAGAAGTTATGGATGCCAAATTAAAATGTCAAAATAGCTATGAACACAAGGTTGAATCAGGAAAATGGGTATTTAATACGTCGCATCGTCGCGATTCAAACTTTAGGGGAGAGCGATATGTCCCAGATGAATGGGAGGAATGTCGAATATGTAATGTCTAATTATTGGTTTTAATATTCCGAACAACATCGTCAATATTTAGCTAATATTTAATTAGAAAATCTAATTAGAAGAATTTAACTTCTTCTTATTTATATGGTGTGGAAAGAGAAAGTTATATGCGATTTACTAGTTTTAAACTAATAAATCTGAGAGTAGTTTATTATTCTGGAAGAGCAAAATTATCCAGTAGATATATTTTGAGATTTGGAATATCTTTACCTCTTAGAGTTTTAAGTTGAATAAGTCCATTATTTCCAGTATCTAATTTCATAACCTTTAGCAAATTTTCAAAATCCTTAATGTTTGTCAGACTTTGTATGAATGTTCGGGTTATCATTTCTCGCGTTATACGAGTCTCCTTAGTTGTAACGATAGACCAATCGATAACATTTAAAGTAGCATTTTCTCCATAAATTTTAGAATATTCTTCGTTAGCTCGTTGTGCTGCATCTTCAGCCCGCGCATATTTGCCATATTGAGTATGACCTATTATAGCCCTATAATTAGGCCATCTAAATTGAATACCCCTATACTTATCAAGAGAAGAGCTTTTCTTTAGTTGATTATGAATCTGCAATCGTTGGTCTGCAGGTCGTAAATTGGATATTCTATTGTCAAATTTCATGTCAGATTTTATGTGATCAATACTCTTACCTCTAGGTATTTCACCCTTACATTTCAGCCATATATATCTATGCATTGTATATTCACCATCCACTTTTGCAGTACGAGCGTATTTTTGACTGTTTAAATTCCAGCTCATTTTAGATAATTCAGGCCACATGTCATCATCGACTAATATCTCATATTTTATACCTTTCCGAGTGGCATAAACAATAGCGATACCCTGAGAGTTTCTTGTTATCTCTGAAGCTCGTATTTTCTCAACCTCAAATTCAGAAATAGCCCATTGTTTTTCCATCATTTCTTTATATTCTATTGCATCTTCCAATGTTTTAAATGTCTTGCTATAATTAACTCCTTTACGTCTTTTCTTGTACGCGAATGTTCCAGATGCTGTAACATTTATATTCGTGGGCATTTCTCTATTCTTGACAGCTTTTTCATATCCGGGCGGAATGCCATTTTTAACAATCCATTCGATTTCATAGGGTTTTAAAATGTTATTTGTTTTGCATTCTGATCCCATCGTAGCTATTCTATGGATATCGTACATCTTAGCAGCAAATCGTACATCTTAGCAGCAAATCGTTCATCGGCAAATGATCCAAGATATTCCATTTTACCATCATTCGATATGAAGGCCCTCCATTTTCCATTCGGATCCAAATGAACCCCTATGTATTCACTCGTACATCCTTCCATTTTCCCTTTATTTTGAGCATTTTGGGCATAGGTTGAGAATTTCAAATTTTCACGCCTATTATCTAATTTATTACCATTACGATGATCAATAACATGTCCATCCGGGGCCTTTCGTCGCATAACCAGTTCATGCATAGTTGTAGTTATGCTAGATTTGGCATAGCACTTTCCCTCTGCAGTTTTCTTTATAGAATATGAATACTGCAGTAGGTAAGAGGCGTCGTCTGTAGATGCCCAAACATAACCCTTAAAATTTTTGTGCTTGTCTATAAGTGGAATACTCATAACCTCGTTGTTATATGTAGGGGGATATATGGTATATACAGAATGTATAGCGAATATGCTTTCCATTTGATGTTTCACTATTGAATTTTATGAAATTGCGTCTCAAAATTTACAAATCGGTTTTGATCATAATTTTGGATTTCACTCTATAATAATAGCTATAGAAAGTATCATTTATTTATGACGATTATATTTACTATTTATAACGTTATTAATATTTTCGACTGATTTAAATTTCGAAAAGAGATGTTAGCAATGATGATTTAAAAAAATCTTAGTTTTACCTTATAATATCGGCCGTAAATGCGGAAATTTTATCTGTTCAACTAAAATATTTTGAAACCATAAAATTCCATTTGCAGATGAAATCTACCGTATTGATGGTAATACAGAATATGGTACATTAACAGTAGCAGAGTTAGCAGCAACCAGAATAAAATGCGATTAAAACCGCCACAAATAACGCATATATTATGATACGAACGACGGTAGCAGAGTTAGAAGCAACAACAAGAATAAACCGATGCAAAATAAAATTATTAGTCACATAACTAATAATGCATATGTTTTGTAATGTGTGAATAGTAAAGCTGTATAAAAATAAAATTTAATTTTGTTTATTTGCAAAGAAAAATTCCAATCCGAGATTTTTTTAAAATTTCTTTACAAAGATGGAACCGCAGCCTATCGAAGGACAACGCGAGGAAAGCAGAAATTATATCAATCTTCAATTTGGAGATTTCTCCTATAGAAAAATGATACCCAAAAGAAACTCTTCCAAGCCAAATGCAAATTATATCAATTTATGCCTAGACTTAGATGACGAAATAGAATTAGAACCCGTACAAATCGATACATCAAACATACCGAGAATGCTCGATATTATACATAAAGCAGTAACCAAGAGAGAAATACTTAAAAGAAGTGCAACTAAGAAGAGAGTAAGTTATGCTGAGAGTTCATCTGAAGGGGAACACGATGAAAAAGACGACGATAATGAAGATGAACCGTCAAGGAAGAAAATAACAAATAGAAAAATAGCAGATAACCAACAAGATAACGACGAATATCGAGATGAAGTGGAAGATATCGATAGTTCTTCAAGTTCTGAAAACAACGAAGAAGATAAGGACGATATAATAGAAGAAGACGATGGAGAAGACGATGACATAAATCCTGATAATATAATAGACGACAAGGGAAAAGAAGAACTATATAAGAATGACCCATCTGATGAAGATGATATTGAAGATGAAGAAGATGGAGGAGGAGAAGATGATGACATAAATCCCGGTGGTATGGTGGACGACAAGGGAAAAGAAGAACTAGATGGAGTAAAATTAGACGATGATTTCGAATTGGAGCCTATGATTGTCTACAATGAAAATCCCGCGGAAGGCGGTGACGAAGAAGTTGAAGAAGAGGAAGTTGAAGAAGAGGAAGTTGAAGAAGATGAAGTCGAAGAAGAGGAAGTTGAAGATCAACCTCGTAGATCGTCTAGAAATAGAACGAAGAGTCCAAAGGAAGCATTCGAAATGCTTAGAAATGGAGACATAGATGGATTTCTTGATGAGTGGATAATACAAAAACATTTGGCTCCGGCTTTTCATCTGCTGAATAGTGAATTTAATAGTGGTCATAATGCAGGATTAATGACAAATTTATGGAGACTCCACTGGAGTGGAAATCTCTATGTCGTATCTTTAGGAAGAGTTAGACATAGGGGCCAATGTGTGGCTTGCAAAAGGAGGCGTCAATTGAAATATTGTATGTACAATACTGGCGATAGAATTGATCTCGCTTATTTTGATAATCTGGCTAATAATATGGATCAAGATGAAGATGACGAAGAAGATGATGACCACGACGAACAGGAAGATGACCACGATGGGGAAGAAGATAATGATGAAGATGAGGAATTTCTTGGGATTATGGGTACGGATTGTTATGAGATCAAATTCAATCCTCTTATGAATTTAGCTGATGCGTGTATGCGTTTAACTCTCCAGTTGCACAGAGATGATTTTAATAATTACGCTCTCGAATATCTCGGCCGATATATAGAGACAGTCAGAGAAGCTCCAGCTCGAATGAAATCATTATACAGCAGAAAACGATAAAAATCTGTTATTGAAATAGAATGTGATTTATGTTGAAATATATTCAACATAATTTTTTTAGACCAATGGCTGACTTTTTCTAAGGAAACGATAAAATAAATAGTAGCCGTAATAGAATGTCAACATAATTTTTTTTTAGACCAACGGCTGATTTTTTGTAAGGAAACGATAAAATAAATAGTAGCCGTAATAGAACGTGATTTATGTTGAAATATATTCAACATAATTTTTTTAGCCCAGAGTGGCTGACTTTTTTGTTACCATCCGGGATGATCTCTTTGATCGTATTCTTCCCATTCTGCATTAAATGGTTCGGCGAGTCTATTCCATCTATCGTCAATATTTTCCCATTCGTGGACTTCAGGTATTGCTGGAATTTCAAATGGCTCTTCCTCTCTAAACAATAAATGTTGGTATTTGATTGAGGATTCTTCCAAGTATTGTATGTCATGTAACCAAAAGATCCTTTTGAGGATATCTCTTGGAAGAAGAGAAAAAGGGCATTCTTTGATCGAAAATTTCCATGCGAGAATAATCAATCTTTTGACAGTCCAATTAGGAGTGCAAATAAAACCATTATAGTAAGATGGTAATTGTGGATCTCTGAAATCGGTGTAGAATGATGATGCTGGCATACGGACTGGTTTTGCTGGTCCTTGATTGTCAATCCTCCATATTACGGTATTCAATCTTTCAAACTCTTTTTCTATTGGAATAATAATATCTAACAACCTTTTCGCCGTAATTTCATCGTACTTCGGTTTATCTTCGTCAAAATGTGCAATGGCGGCTTCTTTGGCATATTTCCCAAAGAAAATACGGAAATCCGAACGAAAGATTTCCTTATTTATTCTCATCATTCTCGCAAATGTACCTTCGACTTCCGTAGTTTTTGGGGATTTGAGGAATT
>Ga0182013_10005615_pt1 | contig 14529 bp, 9 predicted proteins | sample 612S2MmetaG_FD_120487 | JGI IMG/M metagenome (GOLD analysis project Ga0182013, IMG submission 120487) | Permafrost microbial communities from Stordalen Mire, Sweden - 612S2M metaG | ecosystem: Environmental > Terrestrial > Soil > Wetlands > Permafrost | place: Sweden: Stordalen | collected... | reverse complement strand
TGGGATTCGCGCAGGAATCCGGGGACCGCATCGTGGTGCCCACCCGTAGCGGCTCGCAAGGGATAGTGGTCAACTGCCACTTGCTGAACGGCGCCATTACGGTGAAGACGCACAGCGGCAGCGACGTGATCGTGGAAGGCTCCGAGCACTCCCGGTCGTCCGAAGATCGCCACGACGGCATGCGGCGCATCGGCGTCTCGACGCGCGGCCTGGAAGCCGTGGTGGACGACAACGTCATCACCGTCCGCAACAATAACGGCAACGGCGCCGTGTACCTCACCGTACCGGTGAACACGTCGCTCAAGTTGCACACGCTTTCCGGAGCCATCGATGTGGACGGCGTGCACGGCGAGGTGGAAGTCCATACCTCGAACGGCCACCTGACGCTGACCGATGTTTCCGGCACGGTGACGGCCGATTCGCAGAACGGTCCCATCAAAGTCACCATGGATCGCGTGGATGGCAGCAAGCCGCTGGCGTTCAGCACCCTCAACGGCGCAGTGGACCTGACTTTCCCGCCCGATCTGAAAGCCGACCTGACCGTCAAAACGAGCCATGGCGCGGTCTACAGCGACTTCGACGTGACTCTCGGCGGCTCGCGCGCCCTCAGAGAGCGAAACGGCGACTCGTACCGTATCCGCATCGACGAAACGATTCGCGGCAGCATCAACGGCGGCGGCACCGACCTGACTATCCGAACGCTGAACGGCGCCGTCTATATTCGGAAGAAGAAGTAGGACCAGGGAAACCGCTCCCTGTGGTCGCGGCTCAGTATCGGCAGACTACGTTTCCGAGCCGCGACCACAGGGAGCGGTTTGCGCGGCCAAACGGATGACTGTATTTCAGGAGCGATCATGATCAAAGATCTCCGCTACGCCCTTCGCCAGCTCGGCCGCACTCCGGCATTCACAGCGGTCGCCATCCTGACTCTGGCGCTCGGAATCGGCGCCAATTCAGCGATCTTCAGCGTGATGAACGCCCTGCTTCTCCGCTACCTGCCGGCGCACGACCCTTCACGCCTGGTCTACCTGCACACCACCAGCAATCCCTCAGGCTCCTCGCAAACCGGCCATGGCGATAGCTCCCTCACCGTGCCCATCTTCGAGCAACTCCGCAAACAGAAGGACGCCTTCGCGGACGTTGTGGCGTATGTGCCGTTGGCCATCGGCAAGACCGCGGTGCGCTACGGCAAAGAGCCGCAGGAAGCCGCTGCGCAGATGGTCAGCGGGAATTTCTTCACCACCCTGGGAGTGCTGCCATCGCGCGGCCGCACGTTCCGCATCGAGGACGAAGCGGCGCACTCTCCCGTCGCCGTCCTCAGCTACGCCTGGTGGACGCGCCAGTTCGGGCGCGACACGTCGGTGATCGGCCAGTCGCTTTACATCAAGGATGTGCCGTTCACCGTCATCGGCGTAGCGTCGCCGGAATTCATCGGGCTCGACCAGGATGCCACCGACGTCTGGATTCCGCTCCAGGATCGCCCGGAACTGCGTCCCTGGGGCCGCGCGCGCGGTTCCAACGGCTTGTACAACACGCCTAATTGGTGGTTCCTCATGATGATGGGCCGGCTCGCTCACGGGGTGACCGAACAGCAGGCCCTGGCGCGAGCCATGCCCGCCTTCCAGAATGCCGCTTACTCCGCGTTGGGACAACCGAAAGCGAAGGAGGAGTTGCCCAAGCTCTTCTTCAGCTCGGCTAAAGGCATCGCCGGCGCGCGCGACAGTTACGCCGAGCCGCTGAAGGTTCTAATGGGCATGGTGCTGCTGGTGCTTGCCATCGCCTGCGCCAACGTGTCGCTGCTGCTGGTGGCGCGCAACACGGCCCGGCAGCGCGAATTCAGTCTGCGCATGGCGCTGGGCGGCAGCCGCCTCGATCTGTTCCAACAACTCCTGACCGAAAGTCTGGTCCTGGTGATCGCCGGCGCGGGACTCGGCTGGCTGTTCGCCAACTGGGCGACGCGCGCGCTGGCGGCCTGGTCGCAGATGACCGTCAGTCTGGCCCCCGACGCCAGCGTGGTGCTGTTCACCCTGGCGGTATCGCTCACCGCGGCTCTTATCTTCGGACTCGCTCCCCTGCGCAGCGTTCTGCGCATCCCCATCGGGCTCGCGCTCAAGACCTCGGCCGCCACGGCGCATCGCGACCGCAGCCGAATCCGCGGCAGCCAGATGGTGGTGGCGCTGCAAATGTCCTTGTGCCTGGTGCTGTTGGTGGCCGCCGGGCTGCTGGTGCGCACATTGAGAAATCTGGAGACCATCAGCCTCGGAATGAATACGCGCGGTCTGCTGGTGTTCGGCATCAACCCGCTGCAGCGCGTCCACTCCGATAGCGAAGGCAATCGCTTCTTTCTCGGACTGCTTACCAAACTGCGCGCCATGCCGGGCGTGGAGTCGGTCACCCTGATGAGCAATCGCATAGGATCCGGTTGGAGCAACAATACCGGTGCCCGCGTCGATGGACAGGCGCCGCTCGGCGCCAACGCCTTCGCCCCCATGCGCTGGAACATCGTCGGGCCGGACTACTTCCACACTCTCGGCATCCCCGTGCTGCTGGGGCGCGAGTTCAACGACGCCGATTCGGAGAGCTCACCGCAGTCCGTGATTGTCAACCAGACCTTCGCTAACAAATATTTGAGTGGCCGCACGCCGCTCGGCCATCAGGTAGGCCTAAGCGACCGTGCCGACGGACAGTACACCGTCGTGGGTGTCGCGGCCGACAGCAAATACACTGGCGTGCGCGAAGAGCCCCGCCCCACCGCATACTTCGCGTACACTCAAATCAAAGGCAACGCCACATTGCATTTCGAAGTGCGCACCGCCGGCGACCCCGCGGCGTGGATGCCCGCTGTCCGGCGCGCTGTCAACGACTACGCTCCCGGGCTTGCTCTGCTTCAGCCGCTCACCCAGCAGGCCGAGTTCGAAGGGAACTACTCCGACGAGCGGATTTTCTTCCGGCTGTCGCTGTTCTTCGGGCTGTTGGCCGCCATGCTGGTAGCCATCGGCCTGTATGGAACCCTGGCTTACTCGGTGAGCCGCAGAACGTCGGAAGTCGGTCTGCGGATGGCCCTGGGCGCACAGCGCGGTCAGGTGCTGTGGATGGTGCTGCGCGGCAGCCTCGGGATGACCGTCGCCGGGATCGCGATCGGTCTGCCGCTCGCGCTCTTTGCCGTCAAAGGGCTGCAGTCCATGCTGTTCGGCGTCCAGCCGCGCGATCCCGGCACGTTCGTTGGAGCGGTAGCTGGAATCGTGGTGGTGTCGCTGGTGGCGAGCCTGATTCCCGCGCTCCGCGCCGCGTCGGTGGATCCCATGGTGGCGCTGCGGGAGGAGTGAGAAGCGATAATGCGGCGCAAATTATCTGGTACAGATGTTCACATTATTGGCACCAGCCCCAGGTGCCGTGAAGCAGTAAACCCACAAACAGCGTGCCACTTGCGCACCACGCGTTGGCCGTACGATGACTATAGATTCCGAACTCCTGAGGTCGTGGAAATTGAGGCGAGCCCAACAGCGGCGATATGCGTGCTTCGTGTGGCAGGCAATCTTGCCTGCAGGCGGCCTTTCAGGCCGCCGGGCGGGCTGGAAAGCCCGCCTGCAGCCAGGATTGGCTGCCACACAACAGCGTTGCGGCTCAACTCAGTTTCCCCGACCGCCAAAATTGCAGGGGCGACTTCACGAGTTCGGAGATTAGCTGAATAAGGTCACATGCAATTTTCTCGTGACGGCGAGGCAGTCCTCTTTTTGGGTTCAGGGTTATCTCAGCCTAACCACGGTTCCGATTACTTGCCTCCGCGCCACTCTCCGCCGCCGCGAGTTCGTTCCGGCCGCAACGCCGAAGCCATCCGGCGAGGCCCAGCGAGGGCCCGCCCGGTCTATCTCGGGATGAGGATCAGTTGCCGACTCTCGTACGGAATCGCGGACGCCGTGAGCCAGACTTCGGGCTTCACATCCGATTCCTGGAACGTCAGCACTACCACTTCTATCTCCTTGCCCACCATGTCCGGCGTCGCCGGCACGTAGTAGGTATAGTTGCTGTCCGCGTCGACATTGACATATTCCCAAGGATTGGCTGGGTACGACACAGCCCGATCGGGTGCGCCCACCAGTTTCCCGTCGACGCGCAGCGCCGCATAGGCGCCTTCTTTGCCGTATTGCCCGGGCAACGCAATCGCAAAGTAACTTCCCTTGGCAATCTCGTCCAGGCGGATCTTATATTGCCACGCCCTTACCGCCGGCCGATACGCGGGCAGAAGGTTGGACGCGCACCAGGCGGAACGGTCCACCTTCGAGGAGCCCAGGTACCCTTCGAACTCGGCCAGTTGCGCGGGCGCTCCCGTCATCCGGAAGTATCGAATCGCAGCGCCCGAGGGCAGCGACGCGGCGATCGTGCCGTTGTCGTTCCGCAGCGCGACCGCGGTCCACGTGCGCAGATCGGCGGAGACTTCCGCTCTCATTCCGGTCCAATCGACCGCCACGGCATCTGCCGCGACGGACGGCGCCTGGTTGCCTAACATCTTGGCGTCGGCGATGGCTTTGGGGTCCGGACGAGCCAGCCGGATCACCACCCTATCGAGCCGTGTGATCTTACCCAGATCCACCCGCAACGCACCGCCGGTCCGCCGCGCATTGAACGCGGTATTGGCATCGCCGTCAAACAAAAACTTGTCCCAGATGCCGCGCTCGGCGATCAGCGGCTGATCGAGAAACGCTTGCCGCGCATCGCGCACCGCCGGAATCCGAGTGGGTCCGGAGCGCTGCAGCGAGCGTAGTTCTAGCGCATTGCTGTCCGCCGCGAATGCCGTCGCTTCGTACAGAGCTTCCGCGTCGGCCGGCACCGGCACAGTGTCCAGGTCGCCTAACTTGCGGTGCCACGGCTGGGAGAGACGCTTGCCGGGGAACGACACCCTTACCGCCGTACCGGCAGCCAGACCGTTTACCGCCTTGCCTTCGAGCGATGCCGACGTGAACTGGCGCGCACCGGGGGGCAGCTTCACCTGCGCGCTGGTCCCCGGCATGCCGAGCAGCTTCACAATTACCGGCTTGCCTGGTGTGTCGCGGACCACCTGGTAGCCGCTTCCCTCCACACCGATCTCGGCCACGGGGTGGGTGGAAGCCAGCAGCAGGGCGGAGCGAAACGGCAGCACCTCCACTTCCACCTCCGCCCCCGGCGCGTAGTGCCCAACCACCATCTCCGTGGGATGCAGTTGGCGCAATTCCACCGCCCCCGCGTCCTTCAGCCCGATGGAGGCATCCAACTTCACCCGGTATCTGACGGCATTCCAGGTCAGGTTCTTCAATGTGAGAAGCTGTGTGGCGCCGTCGCCGCGCGACACGGCGTCCGGTCCGTACCGCTCCTCGGGAAGTGGCATCCCGTTGACCAAAATCTTGCCGTACCGCCGATGGAGATTGAAGATCCTCGCCAGCTTGGGGAGTTCGTCGTCGCGCAGAAACCAGGGATTGCCATAAATCTCGGGCGCCAGAATCAGCGAGCGGCCGAAAGCTTGCACTACCAGTTCGTCGTCCCAGAAATCCAGCGCCGAAGAGAGGCAAACCCCGTGATCTTCTGTGAGCCGCTTCATTTCGGGAACCAGCCCGCGCGCGATCGCCGCGGCGCGGTGATGCGGCGCGGTGACACGATTAGGCATATGGACGTCGATATAGGTTTCCGAGCCCTCCCACAAGAACGTCGTGGCGTAAGGCAGAGCCTTCCCCAGGCGCAGACGATGATTGAGCAGGATCAGGTCCGGGCTGTATTTGCGGCACTCCGTCATCATATCGATGAATGCGTCCTGCTTCTCCGGACGGAGCTGGCCACCGGCCGCGTCAATCTTGAACAGCTCGAAACGATAGTCGCGGCAGAGGCTGACTAGAGTTTCCGTGCGCGCCTTCTCCTGTTGTTCGGTCTCGCCGTAGCCGTCCGGTCCGAGCCACACGCCCAACCTGGCGCCAAAACCTGCTGCCGCCTTCTGAATCGGCGCAAATCCGTGGGGAAATCGTTTTTGAAACGACTCGGACTTCAGACTGCCGGCAGTCCTGGTGCCATCTACGTTTCCAGCGTCGAAGGCATAAATGTCGAGAACCATGCCGTATTCATCGTGCAGCCACTGGAAGAACGCCAGGTTGGCCAGAGTCTGAGCCTCGGTGGATCCTTCATTGGTGTTATTGATCCAACTGAAGTACTCCGCCCGCGACGGCGACGTTTCGTCCGCGCCCGGATATACTTTGTCCTGCGCCAGCAAGAGTGCCGAGCCGATGAAGATAGCCGTAAACAATCGCTTCACGGATTGGTATCACCTCGTCCTCTTTGTATCACCTCTCGCCGCGGGGGCTCGGACCGTGGAACTCGGACACTCCTTGGCAAAATATGTCACCACGGAGCCACAGAGACACAGAGAAAACCTCAAGAGCGAGTTGGCCAGGGCAAGGGAGAGTTGCCTGTCTGACCGTGATTTTGAGCTCACAGAGGTGGGGGAGCCCACAGAGAAAGGAGCTGGGGCCTCACGTTTCCGGAGAGCTTGTCTCCACAAAGTCAGAAGCTGACGGCCTCACCCGTAAGGCCGAACCGCCCGGCAGAAGAAGGGGCCAGCTGATAGCTGATAGCTGACAGCTGATAGCCGACAGTCGCTCGCTGACAGCTTCAATGGTAGGCTTAAGGGAAGAGATTCAACATCTCGGCGACTGACGAACCGCGCGGAAGCATCAAGGTCGGGCTGAAAGCTGAGAGCTGAGAGCCTAAACATGTCTGGACCCTCCGTCCACCTCGAACCGCCCGTGACGCCAATCGTCCCTCCCGCGCGCCGTCTCTGGCTGTGGATTGCCGCGTTGCTGGTGGCTACGGTCCTCCTCATTTGGGCCGGCTCCTGGTGGCACGCGCGGGCGGCCAGCGCGCAGGTTCGCTCGCTCGCAGTGCTGCCCTTCGCCGATCTCACCCACCAGAACGAGCCGTGGTTCGCAGGGAGCTTCACCGGTGAGATCATCGACTGTCTGGCTCGCGTACCCGGCCTGCAAGTGACGGGGCGGACGTCAGCGCTCAGGGCCAAAGGCGACGCCGCCAAAAAACTCGGCGTGACCGCTGTACTCGAAGGCACCGTCAGCCAGACTGGCGATCGCCTGCACATCGCGCTGGCCATGACCCGCACATCCGACGGATACCATCTCTGGTCGGCCAAGTTCGACCGGCCTGCCAGCGATCTCCGCCAGGCCATCGAGGACGCCTCCACCGCCATCGCGCACCGGCTGGAAGTCCGCATGCCCGCTCTGGCGCCGCATCGCCGCCAGCCAACTCCGCAAGCTTATGCCGCCTACCTGCAAGGCCGCTATCTGTTCGACCGGGCAAATCCGGAAGCCCTGATTCACGCGCAAGAGCGCCTGGAAGAGGCCACCGACGCCGATCCCAATTTCGTTCCGGCGTGGGCGTGGCTGTCGATTGTGCGCGAGTACCGGGTGGCAGCCGGCATGGTGCGGCCGAATCGCTTGATGCCCGCGTCGCGCGAGGCCGCCGAGCGGGCGGTCGCGCTCGATCCCGAATCGGGCGATGCTCACCTCGCGCTGGGCATCGTCAAACTGCAGTATGACTGGGATTGGCCCGGCGCCAAGGAAGAACTCGACCGGGCCGTACAAGCGATGCCGGAATCGGCCTTCGTGCTGGCGTGGCGCGCGCGCTGGTTCCATTCGCAGGGGCGCATGAACGAAGCGGTCTCCGAGACGGAGCACGCGCTGGCGCTGGACCCGCTTTCAGCCGCCATTGCCAGCGACGCGGCCGCGCAGTACCTCTCGCTGAACCAGCCCGAGCGCGCCGTTCCCTTCGCGCAAAGGGCCGTCGACCTGAACCCGGACGATGCCGCCGCGCGCGCCGCGCTGGCAAACGTGTTGTGGCTGGCCGGACAGCGGGAGAAGTCGCGGCAGATCGTGGCGGAATTGCGCCGCTCCGGGGCCTCGGCGAAACTGCCTGCGTCCGTGCTGGCGGCCCTCGATGCGCGTATGGGCGAGCCCTCGGTGGCGCGGCAGTTACTCGACGAGGCGGAGGATTTGCCGGACGAGGAACTCCTGCCGGCGGTGGAATATGCCGGGCTCGCCGGAGCGCTGGAGGATTGGGACCGCCTCTTCTCGTGGACCGAAGAGGCGTACGGCGAACGCGACGTCGAGTTGCCGTATTGGCGCGGGAATCCTCTGGTGCCGAAGTCCGACCCACGCTTCGACGCTTTCCTCGCGCAGATGAATTTACCGGCGCCGGAAGCGCATTGAACGGTGGGGAGCCGGCACGGCAGCCTTGCCGCTTACGTCCGTGGCAATCGCAAGTCGATTGTAGTGGTGCGCCAGTGCGGTAGATCGGAGACTGCTCTGGCAGACAACACACCACCTGGAGACTACTTCGATATAGCCTCGGCCGACTCGGCGACGATACCCCCGAAGGGCGCTCCACGTTTCCCGAACCCAGTTCGGCGGTCAATGTACGGTTAGTTAGCCCGCTTCCTGCCACAACACACATCACCTCGTGACGAGTGGGACGGGATTCATTGCCAGGGGGAGGATCTACAATGCTCTTTTTAGCTTCCGCCGATACTCCTCAAACGCTTTGCGGCCCGTCCCCGTAAGATGGAGCAGCGTCTGTGGTACTTTCCCCCGATAGGTTTTTGTCACCTCGACGTAACCAGCCTCCTCCAGGCGCGACAGGTGACTGGAGAGGGTACCCTTGTTCAAGCCGGTTTCATATAGCAGATAAAGGAAATCGGATCTCTCAACCGCAAATAGGAGGGCGACAATCATGAGCCGCCCCGGTTCGTGAATGACACGGTCGAGTTCCGCGATGGCCTGGATATGCGGGTTCATTGTACGTCCAGCGCCGGAACTTCCTGGTGGCGAAGGTAAACCCAGAAACTTATGCCGCCGGATATCGAGAGTAGCGCGCCGTACAGAGCGAAAGAGAGCCAATATGCGCCCAGCCAGTTGGGGCTGGCGACCGCACCGAGGAGATCGGCGGGGAGGATGGCAATGGCAATCGAGCCGAGCCCCATGGCGCAGACCACCGCCCATTTCCAGCGAACCGTTCGGGCGACGTTGTAGGCATAACCGGCCGCGAGAAGCAGGCCGAAGAGAGCGACCGGCGTTGTCATGTGCCAATGACGCCGGAGGACGAAGTACGTGCCAAGGGACCCGAGCGCACCACAGAAAAACGCGAGGGCCATGATGCGCCATCTTGCATCGCGCCGGTACTCAACGTAGCCCGTGCGCGGGTAGGTGATGTGGCCCTTAATCGCCTTGCTCCCATAGTGAACGATCGACATCATCACGGCGACATAAATAAGGAATGTGGGCATCCTATGCCAGAAGGAGCCCGCGGGCGTGTGCGCCTGCAAAAGACCGATCAACGTATAGCCCAGACACATGAAGCCCATACCCAACTCACCGACGCCATCGATGTTGTCGTAGGTTATGGGGCGTTTCAATAAACTGTCAATTTGATCCATGTTCGTGAGTCCTCGTCCGTTCTGGTGGGCGTCTTCTCGATTTCCCTTCTCTTTCGCCCGTAGGTTATCCTGACATACTAGTTTGCGATACCAACCAGTAGGTGTCAATATGGTATATTTCGACAATGTTGGGGCGCCAATCATATCCCCTTCGCCTTCAAGGGCGAATTCAAGGGCTTTGACATCGAAGGGCGGCCGGAACAGCGGCCCGGCGAGCATGCCACCGCCAACTGGCGCGTGGTCACCCCGGATTATCTGCGGACCCTGGGCATTGCCTTGCGGCAGGGCCGGTATCTCGACCGCGGAGACACAGCCGGCACACCATCCGTGCTTCTGGTCAATGAAACCATGGCGCGCCAATACTGGCCCAACGAAAACCCCGTCGGCACGCGCATTCGCATGGACTCGGATTGGACCACGATTGTGGGGGTGGTGGGAGATATTAAGACCGCGGGGTTGGACGTCCCGGCCCAGGCGGAAACGTATTGGCCGGCGGCGCAGGCGCCGAGGGCCGCCACGTCGCTCGCCATCCATACGCGGGGCGATCCGGCGAAACTTGCCGCGGCGGTGGTCCGCGAGATCCACGCGGTCGATGACGGCCTGCCCATCTTGCAGGTGAGCACCATGGATGAGATTCTCGACCGCGAAGTGTTCGGCCGACGTGCGCAGACCGATCTGCTCGCGATTTTCGCCGGCGTTGCCCTCCTTCTGGCGGCGCTGGGAATCTACGGCGTGCTGGCATATGCCGTCGCGCAGCGCACCCAGGAGATCGGCATTCGCATGGCGTTGGGAGCGCGGCCGAAGGACGTCCTGCTGTCGATTGCCGGGCAAGGTCTGCGTTGGAGCGCGATCGGAATTCTGATCGGCGTGGGTTGCGGACTGGCGCTAACGCGCTTACTCTCGAAGATGCTCTTTGCGGTGTCGGCCACCGACCCTATGGCGTTCGTGGGTGCGGCCGTTGTCCTGCTGGCAGTCGCGTGGGTGGCAAGCTACATCCCCGCGCGGAGAGCGATGAAGCTCGATCCAATCGCGGCGCTACGGGAGGAGTGACGGGAGCTAAGATATCGGCATGCCATCTAACGGTCTGACGATGCTTCTCCCCTTCGCCCCACTAGTCCTCTACTGGGGCTTCATTTTATGGGCGATTTACACCGCAATTATGTCGCTCGCGAGAATCAGCCGGAACACCGAAGAGGCTAACGCCCTTCTGCGAGAGCTTCTCGCACGCCAGGCCGTCGAGACCCGACTGCCTCCGGCGGGCCCACAATAAAAAGGGCCGCGCTCCCGGTTTCCGGATCGCGCGGCCTGAGTGTATCAGGTGCTTCACTTCATAAGACGTGAGTGAGGTGTTGCCTGTTCCGGGCTTTACAAATCGATACGAAGTGTGACCGCCGCCTTGCTGTCAGGCACAAAAAAGACCGCGCTGCCCGGTCTCCCGAGCAGCGCGGTATTTAGACTTCAGTTTTTCTCGCGGACTTCTTAGTAATCCATCTCGGGACCGTGACCGCCCGGGCCGGCCGGCGCTGCCGGCTTCTTTTCGGGGATCTCGGCAATCATGGCTTCCGTGGTCAACATCAGCGAAGCGATCGACGCCGCGTTCTGCAGTGCTGAGCGGGTCACCTTGGTCGGGTCGATAACGCCCGAGGCTACCAGGTCTTCATAGGTGTCGGTCTGCGCGTTGAATCCGAAGTTGGGATTCTCGTTCTCGCGGATCTTCGCCACCACGATGGCGCCTTCGGTGCCGGAGTTGGACACGATCTGGCGCAGCGGCTCTTCGCAAGCGCGCTTCACGATGTCGATGCCCATCTGCTCGTCGCCGATGCCCTTCATACCGACCAGGGCCTTCGCCGCGCGCAGCAGAGCCACGCCGCCGCCGGGAACGATGCCTTCTTCCACGGCCGCGCGAGTGGCATGCAGAGCGTCTTCCACACGAGCCTTCTTTTCCTTCATTTCGGTCTCGGTGGCTGCTCCGACCTTGATCACCGCGACGCCGCCGGCCAGCTTCGCCAGCCGCTCCTGCAGCTTCTCACGGTCGTAGTCCGAAGTGGTCTCATCGATCTGGGTGCGCAGTTGCTTGATACGGCCCTCGATGGCCTTCTGCTGACCGCCGCCATCCACGATGGTGGTGTTGTCCTTGTCCACCGTGACGCGCTTGGCACGGCCCAGATCCTCGAGGCGAACACCCTCGAGCTTCATGCCGATATCTTCCGTGATCGCCTTGCCGCCAGTCAGGATGGCGATGTCTTCCAGCATTGCCTTGCGGCGGTCGCCGAAGCCCGGAGCCTTTACGGCGCAGGCGTTCAGGGTGCCACGCAGCTTGTTGACGACGAGAGTCGCCAGCGCTTCGCCTTCCACTTCCTCGGCGATGATCAGCAGCGGCTTGCCGGAACGCGCGATCTGCTCGAGCAGAGGCAGCAGGTCCTTCATGTTGCTGATTTTCTTTTCGTGGATGAGGATGTAGGGGTCTTCGATCACCGCTTCCATGCGGTCCGGATCGGTGACGAAGTACGGGGAGAGGTAGCCGCGGTCGAACTGCATGCCGTCCACCGTGTCGAGCTCGGTCGACATGGTCTTCGACTCTTCCACCGTGATCACGCCGTCCTTGCCGACTTTCTTCATGGCTTCGGCAATGATGTTGCCGATGGTGGCGTCGCTGTTGGCGGAAATGGTGCCTACCTGGGCGATCATGTCGCCGGACACCGGCTTGGAGAGCTTCTTCACTTCTTCGGTGGCCACTGCAACGGCCTTTTCGATACCGCGCTTCACAGCCATCGGGTTGGCGCCGGCTGCGACGGACTTCACGCCCTCGCGATAGATCGACTGCGCCAGGATGGTCGCGGTGGTGGTGCCATCGCCCGCCACATCGCTTGTCTTGGAGGCCACTTCGCGCACCATTTGCGCGCCCATGTTCTCCAGCGGATCCTTCAGATCGATCTCTTTCGCGACGGTGACACCGTCCTTGGTGATGGTCGGTCCGCCGAACTTTTTCTCCAGAACCACGTTGCGGCCCTTGGGGCCGAGCGTGACTTTCACCGCGTCGGCCAGTTGGTTGACGCCGCGCAAAATTGCCTGCCGGGATGCTTCCGAATATACAATCTGTTTCGCCATTTAGCTTTAAACTCCTTACTTCTCGAACACGCCGAGGATCTCGTCCTCGCGCATGATCAGGTACTCTTGGCCATCCATCTTGATGTCGCTGCCGGAATATTTGCCGAACAGGATCCGGTCGCCTGCCTGGACATCGAGCGCGTGCACTTTGCCATCTTCACTGCGCTTGCCCTTGCCTACGGCAACAACTTCACCTTCCTGCGGCTTTTCCTTGGCGCTGTCCGGAATGTACAGGCTGCCTTGCTTCTGCTCCTGCTGCTCAATCCGTTTGACCACTACGCGGTCATGAAGCGGACGAATGTTCATGAACATTTACCTCCTATTTGGAATAAAATCTGGGTTGATGTCGGTCTAACGGAGCGCTCGCGCCGGGGTGCTTTCCAGATCGAGGCTCCTAGATATTATTAGCACACTCCTTGGGAGAGTGACAATAATCGCCTGTAACCAATAGTACGCAAGGGACTTTTAATTCTTGACAGCGCCCCACTCACATTGTCATGGAGGCCTCGGCAGCACATCCTGGCAGCGCGTCTGGCGCTCGCTTGCCGTACCGCATTCTAAACGGTCGAAACTCACTAACTGAAACCTGATTGCGGTTTGCGGCGAAGCCGCATGGTAGGACATGCTTTAGGCTTGTCGCGGCGAGCGCAGTTCGCCCGTTCTTCATTCACATATTGTACAATCCGGGTTCTCCTGGCGACGCACTGACCGGTAGCTTCCCTGCCGACGCGCACCCCTGCCTGCCGGCGCCGCGACTCTCTTCGGCGCGGGCGAGCTGCGCTCGCCTGGACAAGCTAAAGCATGTCCTACTCGTGCCGGAGCGCCGTCGTCGGATCTACCCGCGCCGCGCGCCGGGCGGGAAAGTATGCCGCCACCAGGCCCGCCATCGAAAGCAAAACCACTGCGGTGACGACTATGCCCGGGTCCGTAGCCGTCAATCCGAACAGCATGGCCTGCACCTTCCGCGCCAGCAGCCACGACACCGGCACGCCTATTACAATTCCCGCTGCCACCAGCCCGAGAGCCCGCCGCGCCACCATCCACAGCACCGCGCCCCGTTGTGCCCCCAACGCCATTCGCACGCCGATTTCCTTGGTCCGCCGCACCACGCTATACGCCAGCAAGCCGTATAGCCCCACGCACGCCAGCAGCAGCCCGAGCGCTCCGAATCCACCGGCCAGCTTCGCCATCAATCGCTCTTCCAGAAGCGTTTGTTCCACCTGGGCGGTCAGCGCCCGGACCTCCACCGGAGTATTGGGGAAGCTTGGCTGCAGCTCTTTGTGAATCGCCGCCGCGATTTGCGAAAGCGATCCCGCGGCGCGAATCTCCAGCGAGTCGCTGCCCGAACCTCTCTGAAAATACGCCACGTACACAGTCGGCCGCGGAGTTCCTCGCAGACTGTCTTTCATGGCGTTTTGCGCGACCCCCACGATTTGCAACTCACTGGGAGGCTTCGTCACGGTTGCCGACACATACTCGCCCAGAGGATTGCGTCCCGGGAAGTAGCGTTCCGCAAAAGCTTGATTGACGACCGCCACGTTGGCCGTCCCGCGATCGCGCGCGTCGAACTCGCGGCCCGCCAGGAGCCGCGTCTGCATGGTGGCGAAGTAATTCGGTCCGGCGCCAACGAACATCGCATTGTCGCGCTCCGGTACGGGCTGGCCCTTGGGCGCGACCGCCTCGGTCCACGTCCACCCACTCAGCGGCGTGTGTGTGGAAATGCTGGCGGACACGACTCCCGGTATGCGCTGCACCCGGTCGAGCAGATCGCTGTAGAATGCCGTCAGGCGCGCATCCTCATAACCCTCGCGCTGTCCATCCAAATCCACCACCAGCACACCTTCGCGCCGGAACCCCGGGTCGACATTCAGAAGATTCTGCAGCGTTCGTACGAACAGTCCCGCGCCCACCAGCAGCAGCAGTGACAGCGCCACCTGCGCGCTCACCAGCGACGACAGCAG
>Ga0182013_10005613_pt1 | contig 14530 bp, 7 predicted proteins | sample 612S2MmetaG_FD_120487 | JGI IMG/M metagenome (GOLD analysis project Ga0182013, IMG submission 120487) | Permafrost microbial communities from Stordalen Mire, Sweden - 612S2M metaG | ecosystem: Environmental > Terrestrial > Soil > Wetlands > Permafrost | place: Sweden: Stordalen | collected... | reverse complement strand
TAGGCCCGTCGATCAGTTCGATAAGCATGCACGAACGCACGCAGAGGTATGGCGCACTAAAGCCGTCGCCGAATTACTGGCTGCGTCGCCCCAGTTGAATTTCTCGGGCGTGGCACTCAAGGCAAACCTTCGAGCCTGCATAGAATACGTTGCTGAAGGCAATGTGCTCGCGTTCGCCGAAGTCGTTCAACTATCGAGACCTGGGCTTGACTATTTGACCAATGGAAAGGGATTGCCTGAGTTTGGCACGCTGCTCCAGATTTGCCATCAGGCTGATACTGCTTTAACCACCTTCCTCACAAGACATCCTGTTGCTGATGCCGGCCTGTGGGACCGGTTGAAACAGACCCTTCAGTCCAGCCGTAAGGACTGTCGGGTTCCTCTAGCCCGATCTCGCGAGCAAGTACGGGCTGCTTTGCGAGAGGCATTACATGAACAGCCACCACCGTCCCTGTCCGAGATAGCTCGAAGACTGGACTACAAGGGAGTGGAAGGGCTTCGCGACATAGATAGGACGCTATCCAAGCAGCTTGCCGCTAACTATCGCAAGTCAGGTCGAACACACTGGTGGCGCAACCCTGGCGCCGCGAGAATTTGCAAACAGGCCGACATCCGGGCCATGTTGGAGCAATCACTCTCCGAGAAACACCCACGTCCTTTGTACCAGCTTGCGGTCAATCTCGGATACGTCAATGAAGGCTGCATTCAGAACAAATTTCCAGAACTATGCAGTGCCATCAGGCAAAAGATCCGAACGAATAATGAGGAGCGCATCACCGCAATGAAACGCGCTCTGGAGGACGCGTTGAAGGATGAACCTCCTCCTTCTCTTGAACAACTAAGGAGACAACTGGGCTACTCATGTTCGACCGTTCTCAAAAACCACTTTCCGCTTCTCTGTGAGGAAGTCATGACACGGCGGCGCTTGCATCGTCGTCAAAAGATACTGGAACTGACAAAGGCTCTCCAGTCAGCTCTCTCGGATGTACCGGCTCCCTCGCTGGTCAGCTTGTGCAAGACGTTGAACACGCCGGAACATATCCTCGATAAACTGTGTCCCCCAGAGTGCTCTTCTATTCGGGCAAGATATCGTCATGCTCGCGCGGACACTTCAGTGCGCCGCAAAGAACAGCTTCAACAAGAGGTTCGCCAAATCATTCAGAACATGCAAGGCGACGGCACATTCCCGACAATCAAGCAGGTGAGAATTATGCTCAGTCAAAGAAGCAACTGGGCGGAGGTCTCTACTGCTGTAGCAATGGTACGAAAAGAGTTCAGGGCGATCACGTAGATCTTCTCGTCAGTTGAACCATAATCTGCCCACCTGAAGTTCCTTGCTTTCAGTCTCACCCTCAACTGCGGGCTTGGTGTTGAAGCATAATGTGACCAGAACGAGAAGATTGAAGCATATTATACGAATTCATCAGGGTAAGCAGAGTCCTCGTATTGGAGCTGCCTCGTTCAAGCCTGAAAGCCAACTGTCCGCAAAGCGGACTATTCGCTCAGGTGGAAATCGTCACCTGCGGTGACAGCAAATAGGAAATGCGTAACCCATTTTGTACGGTGAGAACGGTTGAAAGGATAGTTTCTATCGCCGCCCTGAGGGAACTCCAGACAGCCCTCATTGCACCCACTTCCCTGACTTACTGACGTCTGGCCAACTTGCCCATTTCACGGTGGCTTGGCCCTCAACCATTCATTCCGTCACGACGCCGTTTGGCGCGCGGCTAGGTGCTGACCTTCACTTTGGAAATACTCACTTGACCGCCAGTGGCGCTACGCTTCAATGCATTCGCATCCAGTGGGGCTGTCAACAGCGCAGACATCGATGACTCGCCATTGTTCAGGAATACTTCGATAGATCCTGCGTCAAGAAAAATGCTAATGGAAACCGGCTTAGTGAAATCACATGGAACGGAGCGACGAGAGTTCCAAGCATCTCCTTCTTTCGGAATGGGGCCGCATCGTTCGCGATCAAGGATTGCATTGCCTGAACCTGGGTTGAATCCGAGTTGCGTCGAGTAGGCGGCTCCTCCACGAACAGACAGGGAAATGGCCTTGGGCCAAGATCCACTTACGGGTGACATTGTCAGATCTATCCGGCAGCAAGTTTGCGCTGCACCGTTTGGCCACGCGTAATCGTGTCCATCAGCGACGATCTGCTGCTTACCGAGAACAGTGGCGCCAAATAGCAATCGCACTGCATCGACGGGGCGGTTCTGCAGGATCGGTTTTCCGTCTACGAGTTGGAGACGAAGTTCCCTCACTAAGCTCAGTTGTCCGATGTAGCCCTTTTGCTGAACCGCGTCTGCATAGTTCCAGTTGTTCATCCAAGCAATTGCAAAGGTGTGCTCCAAAGGGTCTGCTGAGTCCCCGCTGAATGCTGTCGCGGCGTAAAAGTCCGGCCCTCCGTCCAGCCAGCTGCCAGCCCGCTCGTCTGGCTCAAAGTTATGGCCATCGAAGCCGCCCACCCAGTAATGAGTTCCTGTGGTAAACCCGCTGCACGTTCCGTTTGCCCCGCACAGAAGAACCCACTTTTCGCTAGCTATCTTTCCGTCTGGGCCGTGTAAATGCAAAGGAAACAGATTCGGGCATTCGAGCGTGCCGAGTTCAGCGTTTTGCAGGCTACCGCTTGGCTTCCACGACTTCAAGTCGGAAGACCGGTAAAAGCCTATTTGGCCTGGTTCCGCTAGGCACATCACCCAGCTTTGAGTAGGCTCGTGCCAGCGAACATTGGGGTCGCGAAAAACCTTGTCCCTAAGATTCGAATCCTTAGCTCGCGGATTCGTCATAACTACTGAGTCGAACTGAAAGGACGCACCACCATCATGTGAGTACCAACGCCCTGTTCCCTGTCCTCCCATTGGCCTACACGGCATCGTCATAAGCGCAACTACGGTGTCTCGGCCAAATCCTGCAGTATTTGCCTTATCAACTAACGAGGAGCCTGTCCACACGTCACCATAAGGAGTCGTGTTCTTGGGGATTGAGGTGCCTCGCTCGGCCCAGTGCACCAGGTCTTCAGAGGTAAAGTGCAACCAAACTGTGCCACGCCCGTCAGGGAAATCTTTGTTCCACAAAATCCACAGATTCCAACAGCCATTCATCCAAAGTGGTCTCTGTGGATCGTTAATCCGACCAGTTACCGTGTTTACGTGAAATCTCGGGACCCTCGATCCAACCGCAGCAGTGGCTTCTGAGAGCAAATTCAATGTCGATGATTGCAACAAACTGGTGCCACCGATCCAGCCAAGCGCTCGGCGTCTCGTGATGAAGGTACGCATCCTATTCTCCATTAACAATGTCCCACTCAAATGCCCTGCAGGACTCAAAGTGAATCTGTGAATGAAATTGCATAGCGGTCGTTCCCGTCGTGGTCCCCAATCGCCGTAACAACAGTTGATTCGCCCCGAAGCAGGCTCCGGGTCGCGCGCGTTCAGGACCCAGCTTCGTTGAGAATTTGATTCAGAAACTGCGCTCCTGTCGAGGCGATCTCCTCCGGAGATACGGAGGTATCGGCCCAGAGTGCTCCCGGCGCATTTGTCTCCTGCGGAGAATAGCCAAATCCCTCGATCATCAAGTAACCGTTGTATCCAATCTTCTTAAGAGCAGCGACAATGCCCGGAAAATCGATGTGGCCTTTACCTAGAAGACCACGGTCGTTCTCGCTCGCGTGGACGTGCTTAAGCCGCGGGCTTATCGATGTCAAGGCTTCCGGTATGTCCCGCTCTTCGATGTTGGCGTGGAATGTATCGATCGTTACACCGAATCGAGGATGATCGATCGCATCACAAAGCGAGCTTGCTTCTCTTGCGGTTCTGACGAAGAATGTCTCGGACCGATTGACAGGCTCGATTGAGATGCTCACGTTGCAGGAATCGAGAACGTCACAGACGGACTGAAATGCATCTACAGCCCACGACCATTCGTCTTTCGTCGGCCGGTGCTCCGGGAGATAGCCAATCGGTGCGTAGAGCGGACCGCCAAGAAGCTTGGCTCCGAGCGCCGAGGCCGTCTCAATGCACCTGACCAGGTGCTGCACTGAAATCTTCCTGACCGCGGCATCGGGACTGATCGGATTGATGCCTGGAGGCAGGATCGCGCACACAGTGCACTCGAGATCGGAGGCCTCGAAGGCGCGCCGAATGTCGTTGGCGGCAAGATCGGCCGGATCAAACATGGCGATCTCGAAGCCGCTGAAACCCATTTCTTTTATCAGGGGCACCAGCCGCAGATGCGACTGGTCGAACCTCGCTGTCCACGCAAATGCACTTACGCCAAGCTTCATTGCCGATCTCCTATCGTTTGATCTCAGATCTTAATTAGGGAGGTTTCGTTCCATCGTCTGAATGCGCCAGAAAGGTTGGAGAAGCCTGTCTTTTAGTTGCGGCAAGGGGTCAAGCTTCTCGTGTGGCTCTTTCTGGTACCAAAAGGCGACGCTGGTGTAGCCATCCCGGCGCTGGTTGGCATGCGGTTACCGACTCATCAGGGTACTTCTGGTAATCGATGTGATAGTAGAATGCGGACACGTCCTGTGCTCCATCGTTGCTGATGGTGATCCGTGCGCCCTTGCCGAATGGCATTGCGAAATAGCAGTTCATCGCGTTGCCATATACGGTCAGCGGAAGCGAGTGCCAGGAATGATAAGCTTGGCCCGTATTTCCGCCGGGAATGTCCTCATAGTCGAACCCGGTTCCGAAAAAATCGCCGATCGGAACCTCCACACTAGGATCCGCTTCGCCGTCCCAATACATCCGAATCACCAGTTCCCGAAGGTGGTCGGGACTGGGCGAAGCGATCGTGAACCACATGTGCCGAATTTCTCCCGCGCCACCGATTTCTGCCAGCGGGACCGTGGCACCGGATTTCACCACGATAAAATCGGCGTTCCCTACGGACCGGTCCCAACTCGACGCCCGCTCTGAAGTGATGCCGGAATGCAACGTCGCCAATCCGCTCAGGGGCCCTGTATCCTGTGCCCAGCAAATCGCGGTCATCGTCAGCAATAGGAACGATATCCCTTTCACTCTCAATCCCTCCAATTCGTCTCCCGCCGCCGAATCTGCGCGTGCAGCAGCTAAGACTGTGAACCATACGACTCAGGCTTTCACTAGTCGAAGTTGTAGTTGTTCCAGAGTCTGGCCCTTTGTTTCCGGATAGGTGAACAGCACAACTATGAATTGCAATACGGTCATCGCGGAGAAGAATACAAACGGTGCACCGCGGCCCATGGTAGCCGCCACGGTGGGAAAGACCAGCGCGATGCAGGTATTCATGATCCAATGGCTGGCGTTGCCGACCCCTTGGCCCTTGGAGCGCACGTGATTGGGAAAGACTTCTCCAATGTAGACCCAAATGACCGCACCCTGCGACAGTGCGAAGAACGCGATGTACGCGACGAGCAGCCATACGAGTGCCGACTGGTGTGAGTTGGAAGTGAAGATCCATGCCACACCGGCCAAGCAAGTGGCGGTACCGGCCGCGCCAATCAGCAGCAGCGTCCTGCGTCCCAGCTTGTCGATCACCGACATGCCGACCATGGTAAAAATGAGGTTCGTGAAGCCTATTGCAATAGCCTGCTGATCGCCGGAGATCTGGCTGAATCCGGCCGCCGCGAAGATGTTGTTCAGATAGTAGAGGATCGCGTTAATGCCTGCTAGTTGATTGAACGCCCCGATCGTGATGGCGAGGAACAGCGGATACCGGTACTTCCAGCGGAAGACCGGCTCGTGGGCGGTGGTGTGCTCTTGATCAAGCGCGGCCCGGATCTCTGCCAGTTCACCTTCTGGATTTGGTTCGCCCATTTGCCGCAGCACTTCGAGAGCCTCATCGATCCTGTTCTTGGAGGCGGACCAGCGGGGGCTCCGTGGAATGCTGAACAACAGGACCAGAAACCCAATCGCCGGAACTGCCGCAATGCCAACCTGCCAACGCCACTCCGCCGCGCCCAGATGTAGAAGCCGAATGAGGTAGTTCGAGGTGTAGGCTACCAGTATCCCGAGGACTACGTTGAATTGAAACGCGCCCACGAGCCTTCCACGCCACTTGGCAGGGGCGAGTTCGGCAATGTATACCGGGCCCAGCACCGACGAAGCGCCGATGCCCAAGCCGCCGATGAAGCGAAACACCATAAGCGAAGGCCAGCTCCACGCGAGCGCGCTACCCAACGCGGAAATCACGTAAAGGATGGCGGTAATCCGCAGAGTTTCGCGGCCGCCGAGTTTCTGGCCAACGACGCCGGCGCTGAACGAGCCGACGACCGTTCCGATAAGCGCGATGGCCACCGTCCATCCTTTGCCATAATTGCTCAGGTGATACAGCCGGACAAGCGCATCAAGGGCGCCGGAGATGACGACAGTATCGAACCCGAACAGCAAACCGCCCAAGGCGCCTGTCAACGTCGCTTTCATCAATTTGGAATTCGGTCGCATTCTTTACCATTTCTTAAGTGAGCCTTTGATTGTGCACTCGAAAATGCGTACTGTGAATTCAGACCGCACGCGAAGGGTTGGGACGCAAACGATGGTTTCCGCTTTGCTCCCTCATGTAGTCAGACGATCGGAGGATATCGGCCGCAACTGGAAGACGGAATAGTCCTTGAGTTGACCGGGAGAACCGCTCCAGGTAACTTGCACCTCTCCAGCCTGGTCCGCCGGTTCGTAACATCGAGTGGTCATAGCCTGCCGATTGTCAAGAAATGTTTCGACGACCGAGCCATCTAGCCAGATATGAACTATCGAAACATGATCGGAGGCAGGGCAGAGCGGCAGCAGGCGATCGCCGATTGCCGCCATTGCTTTTCCATTCGCATATGAAAATGTGACTTTGAGCAGAGATTGGGTTCCAGATGGTCCCTGAGCCTGAAGCTCCAGATTGCAAGGATCAGCAGAAGTGCGAAATTTACATACGAATTCACCCGACCGTCCGCGAATCTTCCCTAGAATGATCGCTGCAGCGGAGCCCATGGACAATGGAATGTCCGTCGAGACCTCGCTCTGGCGGAGCAGTTCCAATTCCGGTGCGACCTCTATCTGCAATTTGTGATCATCACTTATGGTCAGCACGCGCGGCAGCGAGATGCAGCCGGACCAACCTGCCTGCGTAGCTTCGACGCGGGGTCGGGTCTCTTGTATCCAGCCCCACAGTATCCGACGCCCACTTCCGTCGACCATGCTCCTGGGAGCGTAGTAGGCGCCGTGATCGAGAATGCCCTTGGATTCCGAGTGAAACCGCAGTTCCAACTCGTCGAAGGTTCCCACTTCCCAGAAAGTGGCATGCTCGGTGGAGTAGATCAAAACATGTCTATCTCCGAGCGGGAAGAAATCGGGACACTCCCACATTTCGCCACTGGGAACGGGGTTTGAGAACGACTGTCCATTCCAGACGCCCTGCGCGAGCGGATGGACGTATTCCCAATTAAGCATATCCTTCGATCTGTAAAGGAGGACGGCGCCCCCGACCTGAGGAAAACCTGATCCCACGCCCATGTACCAGGTATTTCCGGACTTCCATCCGAACGGATCCCGGAAGCCAGTCACCTGCATTCCAGGCGGAGGTCCAATTATTACCGGTGCAGGTAGCTTTTTGAATTCGCGAAGATCTGGGTCCGTCGATGTCGCAATGCACTGGGTCTCTCTCAAGCCCTCGGCGCGGATCGTTTCCTGATCACGCGAGACCTTAGTGACGCCCGTGTAGACAATGCTCGCACCTTCGCCGCCCGGCATGACGCCACCCGTAAAAGTTCCGTAAGAGTCATAGCCGTTCTCCGTGGGGATTAGTGCAATCGGCATGTGGTCCCAGTGAACGAGGTCCGAGCTGACGGCATGCTGCCAACCCCGCCCTCCAAAGCTGCCGTGAAAAAACACATGAAACTTTCCACCGAAGAACCGAGGCGCACACGGATCGCCCACAAAACCGGCCTGCGGCAAGAGATGATATTGCGGTCGCAATGGGTCGTTGGCGAGTTCCTGCCGGGCTGATGGATTCTCAAAAGCCGGATCTACCGCAACTGAATCAATGGCGAACGTCTTTCCTGTCAATAGAGCGGAAGATGCCGAGGCAAAAACGAACTGTCGTCGGTTCACATGGTCTCCAATTCAACATTTTTCGGAAGATCGACGGGGTTGGCATCGTTGGTGCGCCAGTCGGCTACTCTTGTTACCGTTTGCCCATTGCGGCCAAGGACGACTTGGCGGCACGAATTTTCAGAAAGAGATTCATCTCGCGTTTTGCATCCTCTTGCCGACCCATCGCTGCATAGGCAGGCGAGAGCTTGTAGTGAGCGGTCGATAGTCGCATAGCGGAGTTGAAACGGTAAATGACATCCCTCCAGTTGGGTCTGCACTACGCTTAAATGAGAGAAGCAATTTGCAGGTTTGAAATCGCCGCACTTCCGCCGGATGCCGCAAGAGCAACAACGGTCGCATCCGATGGGGTCGTAATGAGCGCTGAAATAGCCTGCTCACCGCCGTTTAGAAACACTTCCACCGAGCCTGAGTCCACAAACACACTTACAGAAACGGGCGCGCTGAAGTCACAGACGGCCTGGCGCACCGTATTCCATGCTGCATCTGATATGGGAGCTTTTCCGCACTGACTGCGGTTTAACGCCACGATTGACTGCGAGGGCTGGAAAACGAGCTTGGTCAGATCCCCGTCTCCGGAGCGCAGTGTGAGATCAATCTCGCTTGGCCAGGAGCCATTAACGGAAGAGAGCGTGAAGTCGATCCTGCAACTCGGATTGGCTGTCCATCCAGGCCACGAATACGGCGTTGCGTCAGAGATGGTCTGGTTTGATCCCTGAACTTTGGATTTGAATATGCTGTCCTGCGCCGCAATTGACTTGTTCACCAGGAAAGACGCACCGTTAACGAACTGCAGAATCAGCTGGCGCATGATGCTCAACTGGCCGTAATAGCCGGTGGTCGGCATTGCCTTAGCGTAATCCCAGTTGTTTTCCCATGCGATGGCGTATGCATAGGCCAATGGATCAGCGGCATTGGCATCGGCAAAGACGGTAGAGGCGTAGAAGTCCGGCCCTGCATCGAGCCAATTCCCAGTCCAGTCGTCGGGGGTAAAGGTGGTGCCATCGAAGTTTCCAACCCAGTACTGTGTGCCCGTGGTAAACCTCGCAGCCGTTCCATTGGCGCCGCACAGCAGCACCCATTTGTCCTGGCCGGTTGTGCCATCGGCATTGTAAAGGTGTAACGGGAACATGTGCGGACACTCCATCGTGCCAAGATCGCTACGGACCATGGCGCTCTGGTAAGTCCAGGTTTTCAAATCTGTGGATGTGTAGATGCTGAGCTTGCCGACCTCTGCCAGGTTCATGACCCAACAATTGGCGGGTGCGTACCAAAAAACGCTTGGATCACGGAATACCAGATCAGAAATGGAAGTATTGCCTGCAAGTGGATTGGTCTGCACGATGGAACCGAACTGGAAGGAGACGCCACCATTGTTCGAGTACCACAGACCTGTCCCCTGCCCGCCCAGATTGTTGCATGGCATGGTCATAAGCGCGATGACTGCGCCGGCACCGTAACCTGCAGTATTGTTCGTGTCCACCACTGACGATCCACCCCAGACGTCGCCATAAGCGGTGGTGTACTTGGGAATCGAGACTCCCTGGTCCGTCCAATTCACCAGGTCTGAAGATGTGTACCGCCGCCATGCTGTGCCGTTGCCCGTGGGAAAGTCCGTATTCCACAGAACCCAGAGATTCCAGATACCGCCCATCCACAGTGGACGGACCGGATCGTTAATCCATCCGGAAGCGGGCGTCAAATGATAGGCCGGACGCGCCTGAGTTGGAGTGGGAGTTGGTGGTGGGTTGGAAACTCCGGAGCCGGACGAGGACGAACATCCGTGCAAAAAGAGCGTGGCGGGCATCGCTCCGGCAATCATTGCCAGAGCGGCACGACGGGACATAAAGGTTTCATCCATTTAGAGGCAATCCTCTGGTTCAGTCGATGCTGAACAACTAACCAAGGCACTTGTATCACGGGCATGTCAATCAGGGAGTCTGAGTGATTTTGCCAGAAGCGGGAGAATTGGGAATAGGGTGTTCGGCCGCATGAGCCGTGTGAAGCTTCTTGAACTCAGACATCTCTTGATTCGCCTCTGCGGAGCGGCCTAATACGCGGTAGGCTTTCGCCAAGTGATAATGTGCTGTCTCGTTGTTTGGGTCGAGGCGAGTTGCTGTGACCAAATGCTCCACAGCCTCCGCTGGCTTTTCTGCATCCAGAAGGAGATCCCCCAAACCAACCTGTGCGTTCGAATAATTCGGATTAATTTGAAGAGCCTTCATGAAATGTGATTCAGCCAGTTCTGGATGTTGAGTAAGACGCAGGATTTCACCCAATTCGCATTCTGCACGATAGTCGCTTGGATCAGAGGCTATAGCCGCTTCAAATTCATGCTGAGCCTCTTCCGGACTGGACGAATTCATCACCAAGGCATGCCCCAACTGAAAGTGGATTCCAGGAAGCGTGGGATCGGCCTTGATTGCTGCCCTAAACTGTTCGACAGCGCCTGACATATCTTCCTGCGTAAGCGCCGACTCTCCAAGAATCTGATGGACCCGCCCGGAATCCGGTGCATCTTTGGAGAGGGTCGAGAGGGCTTGTGTTGCCAATTCCAAATACACGCGATAGCTCACGTACAGAACTTCTTGATCGTGTGGATTGGTTTTCTGAAGTGCGCGAACGACATCGATTGCCTGATCGAGAGTTTTCGATTCTTCGTGGACCTGAACAAGCGCAACGCCCACATTGATTTTCAGTTCATTGTTTCGAATATGTGCAAAGGATTGCTCAAGGAGGGCGATACCTGCTTCCGGAGCCCCAGTGCGCATCTGACAGAATCCCAGGAATGCCTTCGCATCCCACAAGGACTCATCTCGCTTGAGTGCATCGGTAAATAGCTTCTTGGCCTGTTCGAAGTCGCCGCTCTTATATGCGATAACGCCAAGATTGGCGTATACGCCGGCATTGGACGGGTCCAGTTTCAGAATTTGTCTGAATTCTTCGGCCGCCTTATCAGGTTGACCTGACGCGAGAGCCGCTTCAGCTTGCTTGAAATGCGCGACGACTTGGGCATTCCTGTCTGGTTGAGCAATAAGATTGCCAACAAGGCAAAGCGGGAAGATCAGACATAGGACGATTCTACGTTGCATTTTGCATGGCATGATGATTATGATGCACCCTTGATCAGTCATAATGCAGTTCCCACGGACCCGCCTAGACGCCGAAGGCGGTTGTAGAAGACATCGCCCGTCTCCGATAACATGGACTTGCAGGATCTCGCAAGAGATACTCAATACCTTCAGGGCGTCTGGCGGTAAGATTCTCATTACCGACAAACGCCTTAAAGCAACGCTGACAATGTTGACTACAATCCCTCTTCAATTACCCCTTAACTCAACTCGGCTTCGGGAAAATTCCAAAGGGTCCGGCTCTACCATCGAACGTGCAGGTCGAACTGCATCCGTCGCATATCTTCGGAAGTACCGTAGATTTTTCCGTAGTTGGGGTCCTCCATGTTCATGTCCGGGGATCCGAGGTTCGCATGGTTTAGGACATTGAAGTTCTCCCACCGGAAGTCCACGGTGGTGGGATTCTCAGAGGACAGCTTGGTCTTGATCGGAAAGGACTTGCCGAACGACCAGTCGGCATTGTAGAGCCCGGGCCCGCGCATGATCCCAGGGTGAGCATCTCCAAACTGGTAGAGCACAGTGGGGTGCGAGAGAGCAGCGGGATTGAGCCAGCCGTTCCGGTTTTTTTGCGTCTTCGGGTAGAAAGACACGCCGGGAACCCGGTTTGGGCGCTGGCCAAAGTACGCGTGCAACTCTCCATTGTAGGCATCGTTGGGCGACAATGCGATGCCGGATTGCAAGGTCGTTATGCCATCGAAGGTCCATCCTCCCAGCAGCGTTTGCACAACAGGATTTGCTGTGGCTCCAAAGTGTTGGCCCTTTCCATAGGGAACTTTGAAGCTGTGCGTTGTGTTCCAAATGGCTGCTCGGTTGAGGTAAGACACACCATGTGCGGCTCTGATATCAAAGAATTCCGTGGGGGCGTTGCCACGGTTTCCAATCTGGTTGTCAAGCGCCTTAGCCCAGGTAAAGTTCGAGTTGACACTGTAGCCATTTGTGAAGTGCTTGGTAGCGACAACCTGTAGCGAGTTAAAGCTGGAATCATCGCAGGTGCAGTTGACGTAAACCGAATTCCAGTAATTACCGAAATGGAAGTAGGGGCGACGCAGGTCCCAGTCGTCTCCGGGTCCAGGTACGACATCGTTGGCGTTGTAGATCGAATAGTCAAGGTGATTGCCCCGGTTCCCGACATACGCCGCGGTTAAAGTAAAGTCCTTGGCGATCTGGCGTTCGATCGAGAAGTTCCATGAATCGACACTTGAAGTCTTGCGTTCAAGAGGAAATGCCTTGACGCTTTGGCTCGCAATGAGAGCCATGTGGCCGGATTGCGGTATAGGGTCCGTGGAAAATGCCGGCACTTGTGTGCTGAGTGTGGGAATACCAGAGAGCCCAAAATAGGGACTGTTTTGCGTCATTATCTGATTTTGGGCAACAGGATAAAAGGTATCTAAGTGGTTAAAGGCGGCGTCGAAACCATTAATGAAATAGCTGCGGCCCAGGCCTGCCCGAATTACGGTTTTTTGCGTGACCGCGTAAGTAGCGCCCAAACGCGGGGCAAAGTCTGTGTACCGCGGCTGGACATCTCCATACTTGGACACGTCGCCTAGCCCTGAGATGAGAATTTCACCCGTGTTCAGATTGAAGTTGGCGTCCCCGCCAGCCTTCTTTGGAGTGATCGGAGAGATATAGTCCCAGCGACCTCCGTAGACAAGAGTCAGCTTGGGGCTTGGTCGCCAGGTGTCTCCTGCGTATCCTGAGATGCGTGTGGCCCGTTCATCCGGAGCCTGGATGATGCCGCCGTGATCAAAGTAGGTTGGTTCTCCCAATAGGAACGTCGCCATTCCCAGTCCGGCGTTCGGCTGCTCCATTGTACTTGTGACGTCGTCACCAAACGAGAAGTCACCGCGAGTGCTCGAGTTCAACGTAAAGAGATCTTCCAAATTACGGTGTGCATCGACGCCCCACCGAAACTGGTGTTGCCCTGCAATTTTGGTCCAGTTGTTCACGCCTTGAAACATGAGCGAGCGGTCAAGGCGTGGCACAGAACCAGCAACGCCCCACGAATAGTTAGCGATTGGAGTATTGATCGTGATGGGAGACAAGCCACCATAGATCGGATTCCCGTTATTGATACCAGTGAGACCGACCGAATCGTCAGTCGCCAAGTTCGAATCATTCTGGTATTCATTCAGATAGAAGCGAGCATAGCCAATACGCCCTTCAGTCAGCAATGAAGAACTGAAGACGTGCGTGTAATTTAGCGACAAGAGTTGGTTTTTCGTGTCAGTCGTGGAGGCATTGCCTTCAAGACCAAACCCCCCAGCGACCTGTCCAAAGACGCCCGGGCTTGCCAGGTGGGACCCCATTTGGGAGAACCGCCCGAAGATCTTGTCGTTGTCCTTGAGATTCCAGTCCAAACGTCCGTCAATCTCTTGTGTGGTGAACAGAGCCTTGCCAGTACCGCGATAATTCTGGTTGACGTTCTGATTTAGGTTAGGCTCCGGCAGGAGAGCCAGGAGCTTGATCGCAACAGGATTAAACCGATTGGACGGAATGATGTTGCCCGGAAATTGTGTTCTGCCGCTACCGTCAGGATTACCTGTTGCTGGATCAAAGATGGGATTCGTAGCCGCATATGCGCTGAAGTCGCCACTACGGAATGCGTCATTGGGCACATCGGCAATTGCCGCGGAGGTCAAGCGGCGGTCGTTGCGCCTGTAATCCGTAAAGAAGAATAACTTCTCTTTGCGGATCGGGCCACCCAAGGCGAGACCCTCAATGTTCTCATTGAAAGGGCTTGGCTTGGTGGTACCTGTTTCAGTGAAAGGATTGCGTGCAAACGAGAACGAGTTGCGGTTGGACCAATAGGTCGAGCCATGGAACGCATTACTTCCCGACTTCGTTACGTACTGTGCCACCATTCCGCCAACTGATCCGTATTCAGGGTCATAATTGGCTGTGGTAATCTTCAGCTCCTGCACGGAGTCGGGTGGAGGCACAATGATCTGGAGCCCGGTGAACCCCCAGGCTATATCCGTGATGCCGTCTACTTGGTAGTCGTTCGCCATCCAGAGTTGGCCGTTGACTGACGTCATAAAGCCTTCTGATGGGTTCTCATTGTTGCCAATCTGAAAACTATGCGGCTCGACTCCTGGAACTGTCAGATAGAGGTAGGTGAGGTTGTTGTCGCTGACGGGCAACGTTTCAAGATCGTGTTGATCTAGAGTCGTATCGACATCGGTCTTATCTGTTTTGAGAGCCGCAGCCTCGGCGGTTACCGTCACTGTTTCCTGTGCGGATCCCACAGCTAGACGAGCATCGGTACGAACGGTCGAGTCCACGCCGAGAACGATATGCTCCTTGCTGAAGGTCTTG
>Ga0182013_10005611_pt1 | contig 14535 bp, 16 predicted proteins | sample 612S2MmetaG_FD_120487 | JGI IMG/M metagenome (GOLD analysis project Ga0182013, IMG submission 120487) | Permafrost microbial communities from Stordalen Mire, Sweden - 612S2M metaG | ecosystem: Environmental > Terrestrial > Soil > Wetlands > Permafrost | place: Sweden: Stordalen | collected... | reverse complement strand
TGCGCTTGCGCCCGATCTGCGACTCCAAACGTAAAGGCTACTAACAACGCCGCGAGGCTGATGGAAATTTTCATGGACCCCCCCTTCTTGATTGAAATGGACGGATTTCGAGGCTTTTCGGATGGTACGCCTTTGCCGGATCAGATCAATCCTGGAAGAAAGCCGTCCTATTTCGGTCGCGCTTAACCCATATCGAACATGACGACCAACTCCAAACAAGCCTGCCTTGCGGCGCGGCCTCACTGCATCCACGAATGGGTCGATTCTTCGCACTCATGGTTGCAGAACTTGCGGCCCAGGTCGCGCGCGATCCGCGTGAACCCCGAGGGCCCAGGCCGGGTGCCCTGCAGATGGCCGCGGTCTATCACCACGACGATCAACAGAAAGAAAATGACGATCCGGAGTCGTGAGGCCACGGTAGCCTGCCTCGAACTGTCCGACATGATTAACCTCAAAGATCGCGCCGCTCCTGAACGGGTCCAGAGCCTGTCCAGTGCCGCAAGTGAGATTTATTGTCCGGCGCACCCTATTAAGATGTTGTGAAAAAAAGCCGGTGTGTCCGGAGTTCAAGAGACCTTTAATTAACAGCATCTTTACTCGGGCCACTCTACGATCAAGCGCCGATGGACGAGATTTTTTGGAGGGGCATCGCATGCAGGCGACTCACTCAACGCACACCCTGACGCCGTGGGAGAATCGACTGAGTTCGGCCGGCGAGTGCGTGGCGGACGGCGTGTTTCAATTGGTCGTGCGGTGTGCTCCGTCTCAAGAAGCAGCGGTGGGTCCCCTCGTTCGCGACGCGCTGGCGGAGCACCTCCTGGGGCTGCGTCGGCGCTTCACGATCACAATGTCCGGTAAGCCGCTTTGCCTGTTCCAGGCGATCGCGCGCGGCGGTCGCGCTTCATGCCGTCGCGTCGTGACATTGATAGGCCAACTCGAGGAGGCGGGCGTCCGTGATGTACGATGGGAAAGCGTAGTCCCATCCCCTCCGCCCCCCTGACGGAGGCCTTGCAGCCGCGTGTCAACGAATCCTTAAAGGAACTCGCGGCTGCTATTTCCCAATGATCACATCGGAAGCCTTGATGATCGCGGTCACCTCGTCGCCCACCTTGAGTGCGAGATCCTCAGAGGCCTCGTTGGTGATCGACGAGGTCAGGTGCCGTCCACCACCGATATCCACTTTGACTGTAGTCGTCACCGCGCCTTTCTGAATGCCCTCGATCTTGCCCTTCAATGCGTTTCTGGCACTGAGCTTCACGTCTCATCTCCCATTGTTTATTGATGGATGCGCTGATGATACGCTCCATGCAGGAACCTGAACCGTCCGCCAGCGCTGCGTCCGGTCGTCTACGAAAGGGAGTTTTGGGATGTACGGGATTCGTCTGCCGGTGCGCCGATGCGCGCGTTCGGGACTGATTGGGTTTTTGGTGGCTGGAACCTCCGCCGTGCTCGCCGCGAGTGTCGGCGGCGCGACGCCGCTGGCGGAGATGGTCCCCCTCAAGGGGAATGTCCATCGACTGGCGCGAGCGCAATTCGACGTGGGCGAGGCGCCCGAGTCGCTGCGCCTGTCCGGCCTCGACATCGTTTTCGCCAAGACGCCCGACCAGGAGCGGGCGCTTCAACAACTGCTCTCCGATCAGCAAGACCGGAATTCGCCCCGATATCACCATTGGTTGACACCCGCCCAATACGGCAGCCGATTCGGGGTCTCAGAGGCCACCTATGCGGCCGTGGCGGACTGGCTCAGGACCGCCGGGCTCACGGTCGGCGCCTTGCCCCCGGGGCGCGGGCACCTGACATTTTTCGGCAGCAAGGCGCAAATCGAGAGCGCTCTACGCACGCGCATCCACCTGTTCGACGTGGAGGGCGGGCGCCACTACGCCAACGTGTCGGCGCCGATGGTGCCGGCGGCACTGCAGGCTGCCATTTCGGCCATTCGCGGGCTCACCGATTTTCATCCGAAGGCGGGAGCCAGGGTACGAGCCGCGCCTTCTCATCTATCGCCGGCGAACGGGCTGGGTCCGCTCACCGTGGTGCCCGATGCCTTCTATTCCGGGGCCGACCAATATCTCGGTTACGTGGGTCCGACTGATTTCGCAATCATGTACAACCTGCAGCCCGAGTACCAACTCGGCGTCACGGGGGCCGGGGTGACGGTGGCCATCGCTGCGCAGAGCGATCTCGATGCCAGTGTCCTTGCCACGTTCTGGAGCGGATTGGGTGTGTCGGGCCCAAGCTTCGGACTACCGGCGCAGCAATTTCAATCGATACCGGTCCCCACGGCGGACGGCGGCACGGATCCGGGTCAAACCAACGACGGCAATGAGGACGAGGCGTTTCTCGACACCGAGATCGTGGGGGGCCTCGCGCCGGGCGCTCACCTCCTCCTGGTGCGGGACCAGGATGCCTCGGTGGCCGCGCAATACGTGATCGATCAAAACCTCGCCGCGGTGCTGAACCTGTCGTTCAGTGATTGCGAGGCGGATCTGGGCTCGAATAACGCCGCGGTCAATGCGATGGTCCAACAGGCCGCCGGCGAGGGCATGACGGGGGTCGTCGCCACGGGCGACACCGGCGCAGCCGGTTGCACGGCCACCGCCGACTTCGGGAAGCAGGGCGACGTGAACTCCAGCGGATATGCCGTGAGCGGCCTCGCATCCACCCCCTACAATCTCGCGGTCGGCGGCACCGATTTCGACATCACCCAGGAAGCTCAATACTGGAGCGGCTCGAATCAACCGGGGGTGCTCGCAAGCGCCCAGTCGCACATACCGGAAATGGTGTGGAACGACACCTGCGGCAATCCGGTCCTGTCGGCCTATTATCTCGACACCGATCCGCTCACTTTCTGCAACACCGCGAAGCTCAATACGGCCTCCGGCGGGCAGTTGGCCAATCCGTTCATTCAGATCACGGGTGGCGGCGGGGGCGTGAGCAGCTGTATCACCGCCGATGTCAGCGGCGCCTGTACGGCCGGCTATCCGCAGCCGAGCTGGCAAACGGGGGTGGGTGTCGGCAATTACGGTGCTCGTGCGATACCCGACGTTTCGATGATCGCCACGCGCTGGATCATCTGCTCCTACGACACCAATCCCTGCGATCCCACGAAGCCGCCGACGTTTCCGCCGGCGGCCACGGGAACGATCAAAGTGATCGACGGCACGTCCGCGTCCGCGCCGTCCGTGTCGGCCATCATCGCCATGCTCGACCAGACGCAGATATCGGGAGCCCTCCCGGATGGCCGCCAGGGGCTGGTGAATCCCTTGTTCTACCGATTGGCGTCGAGCGAGTTCGGAAATCCGATCATCGAGGGCCTATGCGCTGCCTCTCAAGGCCCCATCAATTATCCCGAGTGCCCGTTCTACGATGTAACCGCCGGGTCCAATGATGAACCTTGTGCGCCCGCGTACTACACCGCCCATGCCGCAAATAGCCGGCCGGTAAGCACCTGCTCCACCGGGGGCCAGATAACCGGATTGATGGAAGTGAGTGGAGCTCAGAGCTACGCAGCCGCCGGCGGATTCGACCTGGCCAGCGGCATCGGCAGCATCAACGCCACCGCCCTGATCGCCTCCGTGCAGGCGCCCACCGCGGCGCCCACCGGACTGACCTGGTCTTCCTCCGGCCAAACCGTGGCCTTGTCGTGGAATGCGGATGCCGATGCGACCCAGGGGTATGACGTCTATCAAGGCACCGTCCCCGGGAGCCTGTCGCCTACGCCCGTGCTTCAAAACGTGACGAGCACGACCGCCAGCATCACGGGCCTGCAATTCGGGCAGACCTATCTGTTCGCCGTCGCGGCCGTGTCCTCGAGCGGGGTCTCCGCCCGCTCGTTTCCCGTGCGCGTGACCATCGTTCCGACGGCACCCACCGGTCTCACGGTCAAGGGAGCGGGCGCGGGGACCCTGGTCTTCTCCTGGACAGCAACGCCCGGAGGCAACGCCTATGACCTGTTCGCGGGGACGACCACACAGGCGCAAGGCAACACGCCTTTTCTGAGCGACTACGCCGGCACGTCCATCACATTCACCGGCCTCACGGCGGGGGATCAATACACTCTTGCTATCGACGCGCTGAATGCCGGCGGCGCCTCCGCGTCGTCGGCACAGGTGACCGGCGCCGTCCAACCCTCGACGCCCACCGGCCTTGTCGCCACCCCGGGCCACGGAGCGGTCAGCTTGAGTTGGAGCGCGGTCCCCGGGGCGACCAGCTACGAGGTATTCGACGGCACCGTCTCGGGCCAGGAAGGCGCGCAGCCGGTGATGACCGGAATCAGCGGCACCACGGGCACTGTCGGCGGACTCACCAATGGAACCAAGTATTACTTCACGGTGGCTGCCGTGAACCCGGGCGGGGCCTCGCCGCCGTCCGCCGAAGCGAGCGCGACTCCGACGGCGCCACCGGGCGGGGGCGGAGGTCTGGACTGGCTCTCGCTCTTAGCCCTCGCGACGCTCGCCGTTGCTCGAGGACTTCGCGCCGCGCGGGGGCCGTCCGGCTAGCTCACCTGCAGCAGGTGGATGGCGAACAACTTCTCCGCATCCTGCCAGAACCCGGCGGAGCTCCAGCCGGCGTCGGCGGCGATGGATACAAAGCGCTCGGGGCTGTATTTGTAGCTGATGCCGGTCTGGACCGGCTCGCCCGCCGCAAAATGAATCGAGCGTCCGGCGATTCGCGCGCGCTGGTCGACACGGCTCTTGAGGTAGATCTCCACCCGCTCTTCGCGAGGGTTCCACAGCGCCTCGTGTCCGAAACGGCTCGGATCCAAGTTCCCATCCGCCAGCCGGTTGATGTGCGACAGGATGTTGAGGGTGAACGCCCTGCTGACCCCCGCCGAATCGTTGTAGGCGGGCAGCACGCGTTTCGGATCCCTGCACTGGTCGGTGCCGATCACGAAGGCGGGACGGCCCGCCCGCCCGAAAGCGCGGCGCACGTTCGTGAGAAACTCAACGATGCCGGCGGGAGCGTATTGACCGATGGTGCTGCCCGGCAAGAACCCGACCGCTTGGATTTCCGCGATCGCTTTCGGCATCGCCAAGGGCTGCAAGAAATCCGCCACGAGGGTTTCCACCCGGATCCGGGGATGAGTCACCTGCATACGCGCGCGGATCGGACCAAGCACGGTCGGAGAGATGTCGATGGCGACATAGGTGGAAAAATGGCTGCCGACGACATCGAGCAGCGTGACCGCCTTGGTTTCATCGCTCGCCCCGAATTCCACCAGTGCCCGCCCGCGCCCGTCGTCGACGGCCATTGCGGCGACGATGTCGGCCGCGCGCTCTCCGAGTAATTTTTTCTCGGTGCGCGTCAGATAATACTCGGGAAGCTCCGTGATCCGTTGAAACAGCTCGGAGCCGGTCGCGTCGTAGAGCAGCTTCGAGGGCAGCGTTTTTTTGTCCGCCGTGAGCCCCAGGAGAATTTCCGTCGTTGTGCCGGCGTCGGAAGAGTCGTTCATGGCGCCTTGAGCCGACGGACGACGCGAACCGTTCCGCTGGAACCGCCGCCGCAAAAGAATCGATCTTTGCCATCCGATTCGAGCCCGGAGACTCCGGTGCCCGCCGGCATCTCGATCCGCTCGAGCACTTTGCCCGTCTCCGGATCGATCCGTCGCACATCGCTCTCATCGCCTTCCCACGTGCCGTGCCAGAGCTCTCCGTCGGTCCACGTGACACCGGTGACGAAGCGATTCGACTCGATGGTGCGAAGAATCTCCCCCGTTGCCGGATCGATCTGATGGATCTTCCGCTCCCGGGCATGCCCGACCCACAGCGAGTCTTCGGCCCACGCGAGACCGGAATCACCGCCGGCACCGGGCGCCGGAATCGTGCTCACGATCTGACCGGTCGAAGGGTCGATCTTCTGGATGCGGTCCTCGGCGATTTGATAGAGATGTTTTCCGTCAAAAGCCGTCCCCGCGTGAGCTGCCACGTCGAGGCTTCGGCCGGGTTTGCCCGATCGGGGGTCGATGGCCATCAGCGTGCCGCCGGTGGCGAGCCATACCTGCCGGCCATCGTAGGTGACGCCGTTCACGCGAGCCACTCCCGGAAACGGGCCGAATTCGTCGACGATGTCCGCTGGTGATTTCTTCATGAATTCGACTTTAGTCGTTCGGGAAGCTGACGGGGAGTAACAGTGTCGTCGTGATTCCAGCCAGCGGAGGCGCAGTCCAGCGACGTGCCGGCCCACGCCCGAATGGCTGGACCTTGCCGGCTTTCGCCAGCGAGTCCAATCCGCGCTGAACGCTGCGTTGACTGGCGCCGAGGGCCATCCCGAGCGCCGAGCTCGACCAGGATTCGCCGTCCGAGAGCAATGCCAGCAACGCCGCGTTGTCGCCTTCGAACGGCACCTCCAGTACGGCAACATCCGTTCGGCGCCGCGTCACCAAGGCAAAGCCGGCGTCCGTCGCATGGATGCCGGCGATGCCTCGCAGGCTCCTGCGCAGGCGGCCGATTTCGACACGCAGTCTCGCCCGATAGGATTCGTCGGCCCGTCGGCCACGAAACGCGCGCGCCACCAGCACATTCCTCGATACGTCGTGAGGCCACGCCTCCGCAAGCGCCCGCGCCAGCGCGAAAAGAACCGGGCGCCTCGCAAGCGACACGATCGCCTCTCCACCACGGACGACGCGGCGGCATGCGTCCACGATGACGGTGCCCGAATGGATCAGCTGCTCGACCTCCGCGAGCGCGAGCGGTCGCTGGGCTCCGCGCGCAATCAAGAGCGCGGCGGGCGCTTTGAGGCTGGATGCGGCTGCGGCGATCTCCGCCACCAACGCGTCGATACCCGCTGCCTGCGCCGCTTGGTTGGCGCGTGCCAGCGCCTCGTTGGCCTGCGTCGCACGAATCTGTCGGATGGCGATCCCCGCGGCCGTCAATTCATGCGCGGCGCGCAACACCGGGGGTAGCGGCGACGGATCGAGGCGACCCATCAAGCGCTGCGCCTCATCCAGATGGCCGATCAACACGAGGCGACGCACCTGCAGAAGGCGGGCATGCGAGGCGTTCAAATGATCGTGTCGCGCTTCCAGCACTTCTCGCGCGCTTTCCAGCGTCCTGGCAGGCCAATTGAGGTCGCGCGACACCAGCGCGATTTCAGCCAATGCCACGCTACATCGCGCGCGGGCAATCGCCTCATGGGCGCCGAAGCCATTCGCGGCGCCTTGCAACAGCGTCTTGGCCCGCTCGAAATCGCCGAGTTGCGCCATGGCGATGCCGCGAAGGGCCAAAGCCGGGGCGTCGTTACGGAGGGCAACCCGTTTCAGAGCCGCCAATACGTCGCCTTGCGCGAGTGCCCGCCCCGCGGCCGTGATCAGTGAGTCCATCCGAAGCCCGCCACACTTGTTACTCCCGCGATTTCGCAGGGTTGCCTATTCTAGTCCACGAAAGCCGCATCACTCGCCAGGACCTGCCAGGAGCTATGTCATGAAGGAAATCGTCGCCGAGCACTCGCGCCATGTCGGCTTGCCTCGCACGCTGCCGCAGCGCGACAACGTGACTACCCTGCGCGCAGCGGACTGGCTGTCCCTGGCCGCCGCTCCCACCTTCGCGTTCATGGCCGCATTCACGGGGATCCCGGGCGGGGGGGCCCACGAGGCGATGTGCTCGGCCGGATTACATACCTCGGCACTGAGTGGGATGGTTCCAATGTACTTGCTGATGAGCGTCTTCCATCTTGCGCCCTGGTGGAAGCTCATTTCTCGAGGTGAACCGGCGCCCCGCGCCGCCCTCTAATTTTTAAGGGCGATCACTTAGTTCAATAACGCGTAGCAACAGGAGAGGACTATGGGTAGCACCACAGCGAGAGACGAGCCGAAAGATCTGCAGCGCGGCAAATTGCCTCGCGGAATGAAGGCGCCTCCGGTGGTGTCGCCCGAGGCGTGGGAGAGCGCGCGCCAGCAGATGCTCGTGAAGGAGAAGGCGCTGACGCGCGCCCGCGACGCCCTGGCTGCCGAACGCCGGCGAATGCCCTGGATGGTGGTCGACAAGGCGTACGAGTTCGAGGGCCCCGAGGGCAAGGTGAGCCTCGTCGATCTATTCGAAGGCCGCCGGCAATTGATCGTCTATCGCGCCTTCTTCGAGCCGGGGGTGTTCGGCTGGCCCGAGCACGCCTGCCGCGGCTGCTCGTTGGGCGCCGATCAGGTTGGCCACCTGACCCATCTGAACGCCCGCGATACGACGCTCGCGTACGCGTCGCGCGCACCGCAGAAAGACATCGAGCGCCTGAAGGCGCGGATGGGGTGGAAGATGCCGTGGTACACCCTCACCGACAGCTTCGACACGGACTTCGGGGTCAACGAGTGGCACGGCCACAACGTGTTCATCCGCGTTGGCGACCAGGTATTTCGTACCTACTTCATCAACAACCGTGGCGATGAGGCGATGGGGACTCTCTGGAGCTATTTGGATTTGGTGGCCCTTGGCCGGCAGGAAATCTGGGAGGATTCGCCGGAGGGTTACCCGCAGACCCCGCCGTACAAATGGTGGAACTGGCACGACAACTACGGCCCCGAGACCGCGCCCGATCCCAAGTGGGTCGAGGTGTCCGATGTCGGAGAAGCCGCGTTCCGAAAGCCGGTGGAGACCTCAAAGCCGGTGTAGGCGGCTCGAGGGGGGAATGTTCATGATGCTGAGCCCTTGGGCGGCCAGTTTGGGGCTTCCAAACCGAATTGCTTCGCGTACTCGGCATGCAATCGTGGCCATTCGAACTTCATCGCTTCGCCGCCCACGACCCGCCCGATGGGCTCGGCCGCCAGGAATCGGTCGAGCACATCGAAGCAGATGTGCCAGCCCGCCGCACCCATGGATATGAATCCACGATCGATGTTGTGCCAGAGAGTGAGCCGCGTACCCGCTCCGAGTGGCTCGAGCTTCCATCGCATCTCGTTGTCACCCCATTGATATTGGAGCAGCTTCGGCGCGTCAGCCCGAGTGACGCGCGTCTCCGAGACCTGTGGCGTCGGCATTCCGACCGTCGAGAGCTTGACGGGGCCCATCGAGCTCAGGCTCCGGTCAGCGTCGAACGGGGCCCACTCGCGCAGCTGCGCGGGGTCCGTCAGCGCGTCCCAGACTTTCGCCGGCGGATGCTTGAGGTCCCGAACGACGATAAGCGTCCATTTCTCGCCATCCTTGCGAATTTCGGCGCCCGCCGCGGGACCCGGTTTATAGCTTTCACGACTGCTCATGTTCTCTTTTCCTTGCGCCGGGGCACCGGATGGAGCCGGTCGAGGTGGCGCTCGAGAGCGTCCACCTGAGCCGACCAGTAACGACGGAAGGGCGTGAGCCACGCATCCACTTCCCTGAGCGGCTCCGCCCTGATCCGATAGAGGCGTCGCTGTGCATCGATGCGCGACTCCACAAAACCGGCCTCTCGCAATATCCGCAGGTGTTTGGAGACCGACGTCTGCGTCATCCTCAATCGCCCTTCGATGTCGCCCACCGATAGCTCCGAAGAGGCGAGCAGGCTCAAGATGGCACGGCGGTTGGGCTCGGCGATGATGGCGAATGTCGATGACATACGAGGTATATACACAAATTAGTATATACGTGTCAAGGCATATTAAGGGTGCATGCGCGCGTTTCCGGCCCAATTCATATCGCGGGCGCCCTTCATATCGCCAGGTCCTTCTGCGCCTCCATCTCGAGCATCGGCAGCTCCTGCTGCGCGAGCCCCTGAATCTCGCCGCCAATGCTCAACAACTGCGTCATTCCCGCCTGCAGCTGCTTTTCCCGCCGAGCCCATCGCTGCGTCGTGACGCTCTTCTCGGACTCCAGCTCCTCGCGCATTTTCTTGAATGTCTCGTACACCGCCTTGAGCTTCTGCGCGAATTGCGGCGAGGTGAGGTAATCGTAGAGCGCCTCCATCTTCTCCCCCTTGCCGGCGGAGACCGCGCGCTGCCGGTGCAGATCGATGAGCCCGACGCGCAGCGCCTCGGCGACTCCGAGTGCGGACGAGGGCTGCGTCACCCAGACATCTTCATGAAGCGCAAAGTGCGCGGATTCCGGCCACTCCCTGGGAAGGGCTGCCGGCATCGTCACCAAAATCCCCACCGCCGCGCCGCAGGCGCGCATATCTTCTTTCAGCTTGGAAATCCACTGCGGGCTCCAATCCTTCGCCCGCTTGGTTTCCCAGAGGATGGTCCCCGCGGTCTGGCCCGTGCGGGTCGTGACATGCTGTAGAACGTCGCCGCCCCGCTGTCCCTTCTTGACCTCTTCGATGGTATCGAGCGGGAACGCGCGCCGCAGGCCCTCTTCGATCTGGAGCTCCAGGACCTCCCCTTGCAGCTGCTGCGATCCCTGCTCCATCTTGCGTTGCGCCGCCGCCAACTGCTCCCCCGCGTCGTCGAGCTTCTTTTGCAGCTCCGCCTTGTCGAGCTGGGCCCGCGCCTGCTCCTGCGCGCGAACCACCGACTCGCGCTGCTGAACCTGGGCGTCCACCTGCTTCTGGACCTCGAGCGCCAAAGCCGCCTGCTGATCCTTGAGCTGTTCCCGTTCCTTGCGCAGCTCGAGCTGTTCGTTGCGGAGCGCGGCGACCTGGTCGTCCCGATCGGCGAGCGCCTTTTGCAGTTGGTCGATCCGCGGAGCCACCGATTTTTCCGCCAGCGCGCGAACCTCCGCGAGCGCCGCAGCATTCGCCTCGCCCTGTTCCTTGAGGAGCCTCTTGAGGGACTCCGCTTCGCCCTGTGCCGCCCGTGCCCTCTCGCCGGCAAGCTGCTGCGCGCGCTTCTCGACTTCGGCGCGTTCGGCATCGCGCAGGGTCGCGATCGCATCCGTGCTGGCCTCCTCCAACCGCTCCAGCGCTTTTTGCGCAAGCCCCTCTCGAAGGGAAAATTCATGCGCGCAGCTCGGACAGGTGATGTTGATGTCCAAGGTCAGGAACAATCGATGGGTGCGCAAAGGCGCTTGCGTTGACACTATCCACTCCGTCATGAAATTCGATGCAGAATCATACTCCGTCCACCTTGGGGATCAGCTCCAAGGCGCTGCGCGAGGCGGGTTTTTCGCAGGGGAACAGACATGACATGAGCCATTTCGCGAATTACCATGCATGCTGCGGCTTGCCATAGAATGAAAGGTCCTTTTACCGTTAGCCGGTGAGTCCCGTCTTTGAGTTGATACGTTGCAGTGTGTGGCAGAGCCAATGGTGGGTGGCGAGATGCGGTCAAATTCCGAATGGCAGGATGGAAAAGCGGCCGCCCGCGCGCCCCAGCGATCGTTTCGGTGGCTGGCGCTCACTGCCACGTGCGTCAGCCTCTGCGGGTTCCTCGGCCGCGCCCACGCGAGCGAGCTCGTCATCGGCCGTGCGGCGCTGCAGACGCTCATCGAGGCGTCGGTGTTCAAGGATCAGGGACGATGGTATCTGGCGAAGGGCAAATGCTACGCCTACCTCGAGCGGCCGCACGTCGCGCTGGGGGCGGGGAGGGTCATCATCGACGCCCACTTGTCGTCGCTGTTGGGTCTCTCGGTCGGCGGCTCCTGTGTGGGTACGGAGATGAGTTCGGGCGTCAAGGTGTCCGGGAAGCTCGTGGGCTCCGGTTCGCACATCGAGATCGATGACATCCGCATCGACAATGTCCAGGACGAATCCACTCGTCAGGTGATCGAGCTGCTGCAATCCGCCACCGGCCGCTCGCTGCCGAAATCGATGAACATCGATCTGTTGCCGTTGCTCAAGCCGACCAGCGTTCCGGGGACGGATATCAATGTGTCGGCGACGAATCTCGCGATCGCCCACGTAACGACCCTGGCCGATGCGGTCGATATCGAGTTCGAGGTCAAGCTCACCGCCCGCTGACCAGGTTCGTCGGGCCCATTTCACTCCGCTCGCGCTGCTCCTCTCAAGTTCTTCGGTGGCCGGCCGATAGCCCTGATTCTCAGGGCCGCGTTAGGAATAATTATGTCAATTGGAAGCATCGGAAGCAGCCCGCCGAGCGGCGCCTCGAGTTTGGGTGCCAGCGCCTCGACCCCCACCGCGGCCTCGACGGCCGCGGCACTCAAGAGCCTCGCAATTGCCTCCACGAACAGCGAATTGCTCGGCAGCATCGGCGGCGGTTCGGGCGCCTCGAGCAGCGTCGCCTCGAGCTTGAGTACGGCATTCCAGAACCTGATCAGCGCCCTGACGGCCAGCACCTCGAGCGCTTCCGGCGAGACGACGGGCAACGCGTCCCCGACGAGCGCCGCGTCCGCACAATCGATCATCTCCTCGTTCGTAGACAGCTCGATCGCGGATCTCGGCGGCAGCTCGAGCTCCACGAGCACATCGAGCAGCCCGCTCGGCAGCATCATCGATACGATCGCCTGAGGGTCGATCGATGAGGGTCGATCGCCGGCCCGCGAAGTGATACCGTCGCTTGCGTGGAAATCCGCGAGCGCTCCGAAGATATCCTGGTGATCGGTGCCGGCCCCGCAGGCCTCGCGACTTCGGCCTGTTTGCGCCGCGAAGGACTGGCTCACGTGCTCGTCGAGCGGGAAGGGCGGATCGCAAGCGCCTGGCACCGGCATTACCACCGGCTGCATCTGCACACCACCAAGACGTATTCCAAGCTGCCCATGACGCCGTGGCCGAGAGCCGCACCCCGCTATCCGTCCCGGGAGCGGGTGATCGACTACCTGCAGGCGTACGCGGCAGAGCACCACATCGAGCCTCGCCTCGGCGTCAGCGTGAATGCCGTGAGGCGCAGCGGCGACCTCTTCATCGTCGAGACGAGCATCGGCACGATGACGCCGCGCATCGTCGTCATGGCCACGGGCTACAACGGGGTGCCGAAGCTGCCGTCGATTCCCGGGATGGACGGTTTCGATGGCCTTGCGATCCACGCCAGCGCCTACAAGGATGCCGCGCCCTTCGAGGGAAAGCGCACGCTGGTCGTGGGCTGCGGCAATTCGGGCGCGGAGATCGCGCTGGATCTGGCCGAGCACGCGGTGGATGTCGCCATGGTGGTGCGCGGTCCGGTGCATGTCATCCCGCGCGACCTGTTCGGACGCCCCACGCAGCACACCAGCATCCTGCTGTCGCATCTGCCGCTGGGGCTGCGAGACGCGATTGCTGCGAGCACCACCCGCCTCGCGGTGGGGGACCTGTCCCATTGGGGGATCGTGCGGCCGGTGGCAGGTCCCAATCGCATGATCGAAGAGTTCGGGCGTGTTCCCATCCTGGATGTCGGCACCATCGCCCTGGTCAAGCAGGGAAGAATCCGCGTGCTGCCCGCCGTGCAGGAAGTCCTCACCGACGGAGCGCGATTCGCGGCGGGTGCCCGGCATCCGTTCGAGGCCATCATTTTCGCGACCGGCTATACGCCGGGTTTGGACAAGGTGATCCATGGCTTCGACGCCATCGCCGATGCCCGTGGCAGGCCGAACCGCTTCGGCGAGGAGAGCGGCATTGCCGGGCTGTATTTTGTCGGCTTCAGGAATCCGCCGACCGGCGCGCTCCGTGAGATTGCTCTCGAGGCGCCGCGCGTGGCAAGGGCGATTCGCGCAGCCGTCGGCGATACATCAGACGGATAGCCAGGGAGGAACTCGGAATAAAACCTGCGGACCCTGCATGGACGGGCGCCATGTATTCACGCCAACCAAGACGGATTGCCGTGTATGTGTTCATGAGCCTGGTCGGCATGACCACGATCGCACAGCCGTCGAACCCATCCACGAATTGCACGGCGGACCGGGTCGATACGAGTTCGCTCTATGACGCGCCCACCAAACAAAACGTGTTCTACGTTCCCTCATCCGGCTTCATAGCCGACCGCACTTTCATGGCCGCGTCGGCGATGAATGGCCCGTCGAGGAGCGCCAAGGAGCTTGCCTCGTGGATGACGATTGCCGTGGACTGCCCCCTGCAGCTCACGGTGGCCGGCAAGAACGAAGCGAAGACCCTCCGAGTGATCAAGGACGCATTCGACTTGATTGGCGACCGCGATTTGTATGGACTGGATTTCACGCTCGTGGGGTCCACCAGCGCCGGCGCCCGTGTTGAAAAGCTGGTGCGCGCGGTGGGCGGGACATTCCATACGCGCCCGAAGCTCGACCAATGACCCTACGCACCTTGGCGTAAGCCGTGAAGGAGCCACCCCACGGTGACGCATGCATATTTGAGGGTGAATACTGTACGGCACGCGGTAAGCCGGCACGTCGCAAGATGGCGTGTGTGCAACTGACCACAGGACTTCGCAGGGCTCCTTACCGGAGCTCCAAATGCATCCGTCACAGATCTAACAGGATATTCCTTCGTCGCCAAATTCGAGTTGAATCTGGGTGTTGGCTATTTTTCCAATTTTTTACCCAACGGAATCTACGATCGTGGAGGCACTGACTACGCAGTAACGACACCCACGGTGATGAGCATCCTTACGATCAACGGCAGGTCAGTCCCGCTCGATGGGCTGTACTTTGGTTCTGTGCCGAATCAGACTCACCGGGTGTGATCCATTACACAACGAACGGAACGACTCCTTCGAATTCCTCGGCGGTGTATGCAGGTCCGATCAACGTTGGCGTCACGGAGACGCTGAAAGCTGATGCGATTGCGCCCGGGTTTACGCGA
>Ga0182013_10005609_pt1 | contig 14539 bp, 7 predicted proteins | sample 612S2MmetaG_FD_120487 | JGI IMG/M metagenome (GOLD analysis project Ga0182013, IMG submission 120487) | Permafrost microbial communities from Stordalen Mire, Sweden - 612S2M metaG | ecosystem: Environmental > Terrestrial > Soil > Wetlands > Permafrost | place: Sweden: Stordalen | collected... | reverse complement strand
GCCGAACACGTCGAGATCGACGCCGCAGGGAATGAGCTTGATCGTGCCGGGATTCGCACCCATGCCGAGCAGCGCGAACACTTCGGCGCTCGACGTTGCGATCAAACGCGCGGCCGCGCGCACGAGCGCCGCCTCTTCTTCGCTGCGCTGAGCCGACACATCGCCGACGCTTCCGCGCCCGCGCTTCGCGCGCGTCAAACCATGAAACGTTTGCACCACCGGCAGCCCGAACCGGCGCGCCGCCGCAACCGCCGCTTTCCCCGACAGCCAGGAGTGCGCGTGGATCACGTCGGGCGGCTGGGTCTCCCATTCCTCGCTCAGTCGAGCGGCAAACGCGTCGATTGCCGCAAGCGGCAGGCTCGCCGCCGCGGGTTCAGCGGCAAGATGATCGATGTGAACGCCCGACGGCGTAACGAAGCAGCCCGGTAGCGACGTATCGTCACGCTGACTGAAAATCTGCACCGCGTGTCCGGCAAGCGAAAGTGCGCGCGACAGACAGTCGATCACGACACTTTGGCCGCCGCTCTCGTCGCCGCCAAGGCACGCGAGCGGACCGGCATTCACGGACACCATTGCGATTTTCACGGGCGGCCTCCGCGGGTGCTTCTCTTATCGGTCGGTTCGCCGGTTATGGGAAACCGATTTCCAACCTAACGAGTACCCAAGAAAGTTTTATTTACGTCGCTTAACGACTCCGCTTTCGAGGACTCCCGAGCCGTTAGTTGTGCGCTCGCTCAAGGGCTCGCGGACGGCGAGGGGCTCGGCGTGACGGGAGCTGCAGTCGCGTTCGCGGTGTTTTTCGGACTTGGTGACGGCGAGGGTGAGGGCGCCGGTGCGACCACGTACAGGGCGAATACGGTGGGCCGGTTCGCGCGCAGCGTCAGGTTCGCGGCCGTGGCCCCGAAGGCGATCCGTTCGGGCGGGAGCGCCCCGCTCGCCAGGCCCGAACCGACCGGCGGTGGCGTGAACGCCGCCATCCCGTTGGGGAACGGCGGGCCGCTGGGGGTCGGCGTCGGGACGGGTGTCGGGGTGGGCGTCGCGCTGGGCAGGGTCCCGGGCGCGGGGCTGCTCATATCGCGCTCAGCGACGGCCAAGCGATAGGCCTTGTCTTTTTCGGGGTCGTACAGCGCAAGCGCGAACACGTCCTCGCGATGCTTCGCGACGATTTCGCGCGGGACGTCGACCGCGATTTTTGGGTACTGGCCGAACGCGACGTCCGAGGTGGCGAGCAGGCTGATGAACAGCAAACCTTCCGGCGAGGTATCGTGCTTTCCGCGACGCTTCGAGCCGCTCCCAAGATGCGGCGCGTCCGTCGGCTCGACGATGCTTGCGGTGATGCCGACGGAAACCGAATTCCCCGCCCCGGCCGCCGCATCGGCCGGCGAGGCGGTTGCCTTCGGATTGGGCGTCGCCGACGCTGCCGCGGTGGGCTTGGGAAACGCGATCGTTCCGCCCCAGCCGGCGATCGCCGGGAGCGACTGCGTGGTTTCGGTGTCGCCGACGGTGGCGACGTTGGAAGCGGAAACGGGCGTCGCGGTGGCGGCGGGCGTCGCGAACCCCTGAGGGTTCGTCCCGTTCTGCATCGTTCCGGGGAGCGTGCTCTGTCCGCCCCCGATATTGCCCGAACAAGCTGCCAACACCGCACACCCGACCAGCGGCCAAAACACACGCGCGAAGTTCATCTCCGGTCGCGTTTGCCGACCAATCTCTTTCTCCTCGACACTTGGCCGCGCTTTAACGTGCGCCCAACCGAAGCATGACGTTCGTTGCTATCGCAGGCAGCGCGAGCGCAGCCTTGAGGGTGTACCGAGCGAAGCCGAGGGCACCCATCCTGTCGCAGTTTGTCCGACAAGCCGGACAAACTGCTAGGTTGCCGTTTCGACGTAGATCTGGGCGCCGGCCGCTTTGAACTCCGCCGACTTCTCGGCCATCCCGCGCGCGGCGAATTCACGCACGTCCTGCGTGATCTTCATCGAGCAGAAATGCGGGCCGCACATCGAACAGAAGTGCGCGACTTTCGCGCCCGAGGCGGGCAGCGTTTCGTCGTGATATTTCTGCGCGGTGTCAGGATCGAGCGCGAGATTGAACTGATCGGCCCAGCGGAACTCGAAGCGCGCTTTCGACAGCACGTCGTCCCAATGGCGCGCGCCCGGATGGCCTTTCGCGATGTCGGCGGCGTGCGCGGCGATCTTGTACGCGATCACGCCGTCTTTGACGTCTTGCTTGTCGGGCAAGCCCAAATGTTCTTTGGGCGTAACGTAGCACAGCATCGCCGTGCCGTACCAGCCGATCATCGCGGCGCCGATCGCCGACGTGATGTGGTCGTAGCCGGGCGCGATGTCGGTCGTGAGCGGTCCTAGCGTGTAGAACGGCGCTTCGTGACAGATTTCGAGCTGCTTGTCCATGTTCTCTTTGATGAGGTGCATCGGCACGTGACCCGGACCCTCGATCATCACCTGCACGTCGTGCGCCCAGGCGATCTTGGTGAGTTCGCCCAACGTCTCGAGTTCGCCGAATTGCGCCGCGTCGTTGGCGTCGGCGGTGCAGCCCGGACGCAGACCGTCGCCGAGCGAGAAGCACACGTCGTATTGCTTCATGATCGCGCAGATCTCAGCGAAGTGCGTGTAGAGGAAATTCTCCGCATGGTGAGCGAGACACCACTTGGCCAAGATCGAGCCGCCGCGCGAGACGATGCCCGTCACGCGATTCGCGGTGAGCGGGATGTAGCGCAGCAGCACGCCCGCGTGCACCGTGAAATAATCCACGCCTTGTTCGGCTTGTTCGATGAGCGTGTCGCGATAGATTTCCCAGGTCAGATCTTCGGCTTTGCCGTTGACTTTCTCGAGCGTCTGGTAGATCGGCACCGTGCCGATCGGAACGGGCGCGTTGCGCAGAATCCACTCGCGCGTCTCGTGGATGTTCTTGCCGGTGGAGAGATCCATGACCGTGTCGGCGCCCCAACGCGTCGCCCAAGCCATCTTCTCGACTTCTTCTTCGATCGACGAGCCGATCGCCGAATTGCCGATGTTGGCATTGATCTTGACTAGAAAATTGCGGCCGATGATCATCGGTTCGCTTTCGGGATGGTTGACGTTCGCCGGGATGACGGCGCGCCCGCGCGCGATCTCGTCGCGCACGAACTCGGGCGCGCAGTTCTCGCGGATGGCGATGAACTCCATCTCCGGCGTGATCTCCCCGCGCCGCGCGTAGTGCATTTGCGACACGTTGGCGCCGGGCTTGGCGACGCGCGCCTTGCGCTGCGCGTGGAAGCGCAGCCCGTCGAGTTCAGGCATCGACTCACGTGCGATCCGGTACACCGAGGACGGACGGTCGAGCTCGCGCGTGTCGCCGCGGCCGTCGATCCAGCCTTGACGAATCGGTGCGATGCCGGCCCGCACGTCGATGGCGACGTCCGGATCGGTGAACGGCCCGCTGGTATCGTAGACCGTGTGGATCTCGCCGGTCGTAAGCGCGATCGCTCGCGCCGGCACGCGGATCGACGGCTGCGAGCCGACGGCGTACACTTTGCGCGAGCCTGGAAACGGATCGCGGGTGATCGTGTCATTCGTCGGCGTTGTCATGCTGGCCATTTGCACTTCTCCCATTCGTGAGCAAACACGGCGGGAGCGCGAGTTAGACGTTTTCCCTGCGCCGGCATTATCCGGATCAGGTAGGGGCGCGCCGGTCACGCGCGTCCACGGTCGGCGATACCGAATCGCCCTCTCAGCCCGGTCGTCCGAGCTCCCGTTGCGGTCTCCCCAACCTACGCTACCGGTACGGGGATGTCAAGGCGGCCGCTTCGCGGGGCTTGCCCGCGCGGCGCCCGAAAATACTGCGCCGATGCGATCCGCTTTCGCACTCCTGGCGTTAGCGCAGCTCGCGATCGGCGCCGCGGCGATCTTTGCCCGCTTCGCGCTGAGCGGCGGGGGGCCGATCGCGATATCGGCACTGCGCCTGTTGGTCGCGGCGCTGCCGGTCGCCGGCGTCGCGGCGCTGCGCGGAGCCTATCGCCGCCACGACCGCCCGACGGAGCGCCGCCTGCTCCTCGCGGGATTCGCGCTCGCGGTGCACTTCGGGTGTTGGATCGCATCGCTCCGTTACGCGAGCGTCGCGGTTTCGACGCTGCTGGTCTGCACGACGCCGGTCTGGACCGAGGCGTTCGCCATCGTGCGCCTGCGGCGCGTCCGCGTCGACGCGTTGGCCGGCATCGCGTGCGCGCTGGCCGGCGTCGCGATCGTCATCGGGGCGCCGGCACGCAGCGAGACGCCGCTGGGCATCGGTCTGGCGCTGGCCGGCGCGGTCGCCATCGCCTTCTACTTGCTCCTGGTCCGCGCCAGCGACGCGCGCTACGGCACGCTGGCCGTCGTCGCCCGGACGTATCCGACCGCGGCGATCGTACTCCTCGCCGCGGCCGCCGTCAGCGGGGATCCGGCTCCGCCCCTTTCCGACGGTGCCGCCTGGGCCGGGATCCTCGCGATGGCGCTCGTCTCGCAGCTCTTCGGTCACACGGCGCTCAACGCGGCCGTCCGCCGGCTGAGCGCGACCTTTGTCGCTACCGTGACCCTCATCGAACCGGCCATTGCCGCGTTGTTGGCGGCGCTGATCTTCGGCGAGCGGCTGGCCCCGGGCACCTTGCTCGGCAGCTTGGTCGTGCTCGGCGGGATCGCCTTGGCGATTCGCGCCGAACCCCGCGCGGCGGCCGCACCGGTCGCCTCGGGCGCCGACTAAACTTTTGCCCGCATCCGCCGAATAGAAAGTACGCGACCTTTACGAAGGCTTCGCAAAGAAATGAAACGGTCAAGCTATGGATGGATTGACAGCGTTGGAGCACTATGGATGGATTGACAGCCCTTGGAGCACTTGGAAGCGCTAGGCCATTTTTGATTCAGGAGCCAACCCCGCCGACTGCAGCACGGGCGCAGACCACGGCCGCGACGACCTCCGCCGCAGCGCCGGCCGCGAAACCGCAGGACAGCGTCACGTTCGGTCTGCCGCCCGCCGCGGCAGCTGCCGTCGACGACGCGCCCAGCCCGTCCCCGTCAGCCGAGCAAGCAGGCTCGGCGAGCCTTCCGCTGTCGGCCAAATACGCACCCTCGTCGGTGCCGCCCGACGTCCGGCACGCAACCCGCTTCGACCGTACCGCGTAGGGCGGCGCGCCGCAAGCCGCCCCCGTCGTCACGTGTCGGGGAAGCCCGAGAAGCGTTACGAGTCCGCCGTCAATAACCCACCGCATCGAGCGTCCGGATGAGTTCGGCGACGCTCCAAGCCTGGGCGATCGCGCCGCGCGGCGCGTGCGGCGCATCGCCGTCGAAGATCTCGCCCAGCGTTCCGATCCCGTATCCGGCGAGCGCGTCCACGAGCGGTTCGACGAACGTGCGGGCTGCCGCGCGATCGCCGTACACGCGCAGGTGGGCCCCCACGAACGCCCCGATCAGCCACGGCCAAACCGTCCCTTGATGGTAGGCGCCGTCGCGTTCCGCCGGCGGCCCGCCGTAGCTTGCGCAGTACCCGGGTTCGCGTGGTCCCAACGTGCGCAGGCCGTACGACGTGACGAGTTCGCGCGAGCATGCGTCGACAACCGCGCGCGCCTGCTCGGGGGCTAGGGCGCCGGCGTGCAGGGACACGGCGAAGAGCTGGTTCGGGCGCAGCGACGGGTCGTTGCCGTCGGGTCCGTCGAGCACGTCGAAGCAGTAACCGCGAGCGGCATTCCAATAGCGCTGCATGCCATTCGCGCACTGCTCGGCACGCACGCGGTACGGTTCGGGTGCGCGCCCGGCGGCGGGAGCGAACGCTTCGAGCGCGCGCAGCCCGGCGTACCACAAGGCGCTGATCTCGATCGGTTTGCCGATGCGCGGCGTGATCGCCCGGTCACCGACTTTCGCATCCATCCAAGTGAGCTGCGAACCCGGCACGCCCGCGCGAATCAAACCGTCGGCGTCGACGCCGATGCCGTAGCGCGTTCCGTTCACATAACCGTCGACGATCGCATCGAGCGCGCCGAACACCTCACCCAAGAACCCGGTGTCGTGCGTGTATTCGACGTAAACGCGCACCGCTTCGATGAACCAGAGCGCGGCATCGACGGTGTTGTATTCCGGCGCCGAACCATCATCGGGAAAGCGGTTTGGCAACATCCCGCCGTCAATGCTGCGCGCGAACGTGAGCAGCACGGCCCGCGCGACGTCCGCGCGGCCGGTGCTCAACGCCAGGCCGGGCAGCGCGATCATCGTATCGCGGCCCCAATCGGCAAACCAGTGATAGCCCGCGATGACGGTCGTACCGGCGGACACACCACTACCGCGCCGCACCACGAACGCATCGGCCGCGGCCGCCAGCGCGCCACGCACCGGCGTCGGTTGGGCGTCGGCCCGCGCGCGATACGCGGTGCGGACCGCACCAACCACCGCGGCGGGCTCGGTCGCGACGCCCTCGTCGAGCGCGACGACGCAGCCGCCCGTTTCGCCGGGAGCGAGCGTCTGCGCAAAGGTGAGGACGTGGGCGTAGTCGTCCGTCGCTTGCAGTCCGCGTTCGGCTTCGCGAGCGAGAGCGAACCCGGCGTAGCGTGCGTGCGCCGCGGTGAACGCGGCGCACGCCGCGCTAACGACGAGGGTTCGCTCGCAAACCGGAAGCCGAACGGTCGCCCGGCCGTCGCCGCACGCCACGGCGAAGCTTTCCGGTTCCGGCAGCGCACCGCCGTGATGGTCGCGGTCCGCGGCGAGCAGCCGCACTTCGATACGCAGCGGAACGCGGGCCCGAACGACCCGCAAGCAGAGCGCGACGGCGTCGCTGTCGTGCGGCATTGCGATCGACTGTTCGAGCAAGGCGTCGCCGCAAGCATACGTCCACGTCGGCACGCCGTCCGCCAGCGCAAACGACTGACACAGCCGGAAGCCTTGCGGGGCGACAGCGCCGTCCGCCCAACGATTGGCGGCCAGCGCGTAGACGCCGCCGTCGTACGTTACGTCGATTTCGCACTTGGCGACCACCAAACGCCGGTCGACGGGCGGAGCAAGCGCCACGACGAGCAAGCCGTGATACCGGCGCGTGAGAGTACAGGCGACGGTTCCCGACGCGTAACCGCCGCGTCCGTTGGTCACCAGCCACTCGCGGCTTTCGGCCCGCTCGAGGCTCGCCGCCTCCGTCCGCCCGACACGCCATGCATCCATCGCTGTGTGCCTTGTGTGTTGTGTCAATTCGTTCGTGGCTTCACCGCACATCCTTGCACGAGAAGGCGCTCCTCACCGGCATGAGCCTCACTCGTGGGCCGCAACTCGGCCCGTCTCCCGCGCTCCGACCTTGCGGTCTTTGCGGGCGACTGTCGTTGCGTTTCCGCCCGGCATCATGAGTATGGCGGTGATTCCCCGTCGCGCGAGCCCGGCGCTTTCGGGGTACGCTGCTAGGCGATGATGCACACCTTTGATGTTGCGATTATCGGCACGGGACAGGGCGGCGTGCCGCTGGCCATCGATCTCGCCGGAAGCGGCAAACGCGTCGTGGTGTTCGAGCGCGGGAAACTGGGCGGGAGCTGCGTCAACGTCGGCTGTACGCCCTCGAAGGCGTTTCTGGCGTCGGCCCACGGCGCCGGACGGGCACGGCGCGCCGCCGACATCGGCGTCCACGTCGACGTCCGGGTCGACTTCCCCGCGGTGATGGAGCGCGTGCGCGCGACGGTCGCCGACTGGAACGGCGGGGTCGAGGCGAAATTCGCCAAGCATCCGAAGATCGCGCTGGTGCGGGCCGAGGCCTCATTCGAAGGTCCGCGCGCGCTGGCGGCGGGGGGTGAGCGGTACGAGGCGGCCACCATCGTCATCGACACCGGCACGCGTCCGGCCGTGCCGAGCATCGCCGGCATCGACGGTCTTCCGTATTTGACCAATCTCACGTTCTTCGATCAGACCACGCTGCCGCGCCGAACGCTCGTCATCGGCGGCGGCTATAGCGGCCTCGAATTGGGCCAGGGCCTGGCGCGCTGCGGCAGCGAGGTCCACATCGTCCACACCGCCGAGCGCGTTCTCACCAACGAGGAGCCGGCCGTGTCGGCGGCGCTGCAGTGCTCCTTCGCACGCGACGGAATCATCCTGCACCTCGCCGCGAGCGCGAGCAGCATCGCTTTCGACGGCGCGACGTACGCGCTGCGGCTCGCCGACGGCACGCTGCTCGGGGCTGAGGCGCTGCTGGTCGCCACGGGCCGCGTCCCGAACGTGCCGCCCGGCGCGGCGGCCGCCGGAATCGCGCTCGACGCACGCGGCTACATCGCCGTCGACGAACATTTGCGCACGTCGGTTCCGGGCGTGTACGCCCTGGGCGACGTCGCCGGTCAGCCGCAATTCACCCACGTCTCCTGGGAGGACTACCGCCGGCTCAAGGCGATCCTGGGCGGCGACGAGTCGCGCACGCGCGCCGACCGCGTCCTGGGCTACGCCGTGTTCACCGATCCCCAAGTCGGGCGCGCGGGCCTCACGCACGAAGCGGCGCTGGGGGCCGGGCACGAGGTCCGCTGCGTCACGCTCGAACTCGAGAACGTCGCGCGGGCCATCGAATGGAATGAAACGAACGGGTTCTATCGCATGGTGGTCGATACGACCACCAGCGCGATCTTGGGGGCGACGCTCGTCGGTTATGAGGCCGGCGAACTCGTGCACGTTTTTCTCGCTCACATGGAGGCCGGCAGTACGTGGCAAAAACTCGAGCAATCGGTCCATATTCACCCGACGTACGCGGAAGGTTTTCCCAGCCTCGCCCGATTGCTCGTCAGCTAGCAGCAGGGTTCGACTTCGTCGAACCCGTGGCGTTCGGCCCTTCGGGCCGAGCCGCGGTGGCGTTCGGCCCGAAGGGCCGAGCCGCGGTGGCGTTCTGCGTGGATCCGGGGCGGTCCGGCGGCCGCGTCGGCGCGTCGGCGGCGGTCGGCCGATCGGGCGGGGACGCCGGCGCGCGGTGTCGAGCGAAGCTCGTGAAACTCGCGGCGTGATTACTTCGCGTTCGCGGATCTGGCCGGGACTGCCGTTTCCCCTCGGTGCGACATGGGATGGGAAGGGCGTGAATTTCGCCCTGTTCTCCGCCCACGCCGAACGGGTCGAACTGTGTATCTTCGATTCCCGCGGCCGACGCGAGCTCATGCGCCATCAGCTGCCGGAATACACCGATCAGGTTTGGCACGGCTATCTGTCGGACGCGCGCCCGGGAACGCTGTACGGCTACCGCGTGTACGGCGCGTACGATCCGGCCAACGGCCACCGCTTCAACCATCACAAGCTGCTGGTCGATCCGTATGCCAAGGAACTCTCGGGCAGCTTGCGTTGGAGCGACGCGAACTACGGGTACCGCATCGGCGCGCGCAACGGCGATCTGTCGTTCGACCGGCGCGACAACGCGTCCGGTATTCCCAAAGGCGTCGTCGTCGATATGGCCTTCACCTGGGGTGACGACCGGCGGCCGAACATCCCCTGGCAGCAGACGATCTTCTACGAGCTGCACGTGCGCGGCTACACGCAGCTGCACCCCGGTGTTCCTCCGGCGCTGCGCGGCACGTTCGCCGGACTTTCGTCACCGGCGGTCATCAGCTATCTCGTCGACCTCGGCATCACCGCGGTCGAGCTGCTGCCCGTTCACGCCTTCATCGACGACCGCTTCCTCGTCGAGCGGCGGCTGCGCAATTATTGGGGCTATAACTCGTTGGCGTTTTTCGCGCCCGAGCCGCGCTATCTCAACGGCGGGCTCAGCGAATTCAAGACGATGGTCAAGCTGCTGCACGACGCCGGCATCGAAGTCATCCTCGACGTCGTGTACAACCACACCGCCGAAGGCAATCATCTCGGCCCGACGCTTTCACTGCGCGGCATCGACAACAAATCGTACTACCGCGCGCTGGACGACGCGCGCTTTTACGACGATTCGACCGGCTGCGGCAATACGCTCGATCTGCGTCATCCGCGCGTCCTCCAACTCGTGATGGACTCGCTGCGCTATTGGGTCGAAGAGATGCACGTCGACGGCTTCCGCTTCGATCTCGCGGTCTCGGTGGCGCGTGAAAAGAACGGCTACGCGCGCGACGCGGCGTTCTTCAAGGCCGTCGCGCAAGACCCGGTGCTCTCCCGGGTGAAAGTCATCGCCGAGCCGTGGGATCTGGGCATGGGCGGCTATCAGGTCGGAAATTTTCCGCCCGGCTGGTCGGAGTGGAACGGCCGCTATCGCGACACGGTCCGGCGGTTCTGGAAAGGTACCGACGGCGTGCTGCCCGAGTTGGCGTCGCGCCTCGCCGGCTCCAGCGATCTGTTCGCCTGGGACGGCCGGCGCCCGCGTTCGAGCATCAACCTCGTGACCGTGCACGACGGCTTCACGCTCGCCGACCTCGTGTCGTACAATCACAAGCACAACGAAGCGAACCTGGAGGGCAACCGCGACGGCGCGGACGACAACGAGAGCTGGAACTGCGGCGTCGAGGGCCCGACCGAGGACGTCGAGATCATCAAGCTGCGCGAACGGCAGAAGCGGAATCTGCTTGCTTCGCTGTTCTTCTCGCTGGGCGTCCCGCTGCTGCTCGCGGGCGACGAATTCGGCAACAGTCAAGGCGGCAACAACAACGCGTACTGCCAGGACACCGAGATCTCATGGCTGGATTGGAACGGCCGCACCGACCGTGACATGGCCTTGACGGCCTTCGTTCAGATGGTCATTCGAATGCGCAAGGGGCTGCCGGCGTTTCACAGCGACGCCTATTTTCGCGGAACGTATCTGCCCAACACCAAACGCAAAGACATCACCTGGCTGCGCGACACCGGCACCGAGATGACGCCGTACGATTGGCACCAGCCGCTGCGTGCGATCGGGGTATACTTCGGCGCGCGGCCGCTGTTGACGATGCTCTTCAACGCAGCCGACATCGACGTCGGTTTCACCCTGCCCGAGGCCGATCGGGTGGAGTGGACACTGGCGCTCGACACGTCGCTCGACGGCACGCCGGTGACGAACGTTTCGCTCGAGCGCACCGCCGACTACAAATTACGAACACGGTCGCTTGCGGTGTTCGCCGGGCGCGCCCTGTGAACACGATCGACGATCGCTACGTCGACGCATTCGGCGTCGAGCGCATCGTCCCGCAAGCCACGCGCGACGCCTTCGCCGCGCTGCTCAACCCTCGCGGAGCACCCGAGCGCATCATCGCCCAGACGACGGTCATTCGCGAGAACGCGCAGCCCGCATTCGTCATCCATTTACCGAAGACGGCTTGGACGGAGCGCCTGAGCTGGACGATCGTGCTCGAAGACGGCAGCGTCGCGCGCGGGACAGCGGAGTTGCGGAATGCGCCCGTCGCCAGCACGACGGATACCATGGGCGCGGGCGTCGACCGCCGGCTCATCGCCATTGCGCCGTTGCCGCTGGGTTACCATCGCATCTCCGTCGATGCGGGCGTCTACGGACACGCCGAAGGCGCGCTCATCGTCGTTCCCGCCGCGGTCTACGTGTCGCCGCACGGCCGCGATTGGGGAATCGCCGTCCAACTCTATACCGTCCGTTCGACGCGCAACTGGGGCATCGGCGATTTCACCGACTTGCTCGGCTGCATCAAACTCGCCGCCGACGCGGGCGCCACCTATGTCGGTCTCAACCCACTGCACGCGCCGCACCGCAACAACCCGAATGCCGCTAGCCCCTACGCGCCGACGTCGCGGCGATTTCTCAATTGGTTGTATATCGACGTCGAAGCCATCCCGGAAGCCGCCGACAAACGCATCCGGTCCGCGATCGCCGAGCCCGAGTTCGCAGCGTCGCTAGCGACCTCGCGCGAGACTTCGATCGTCGATTATGCGGGGGTCGCGCAGGCCAAGGACACGATCTTGCGCCGCTGCTTCAAGCTCGCGCGTTCGCAGCCTGTCTACTCCGACGATTTCCGGGAGTTCATTCTCTCCGAGGGTGTGGCGCTCGAGCGCTTCGCAATCTTCGAGACGCTCACCGAACGCCTCGGTCCGCACGTCGCCGATTGGCCGGTGACGTACCGCAACCCGCGCAGCCCCGACGTAAGGGCGTTCGCGCAAGCCGACCGGCCGGCGATCGAATATGCGAAATACCTGCAATACCATGCGGCGCGCCAACTCGAGAAGGCGGCCGAGTTTGCGCGCCGCAACGGGGTCGAACTGTATCGCGATTTGGCGGTTGGGGTCGATCCCAATGGTGCCGATGCCTGGATCGATACGCAGGCCTACGTCCCGTCGGTGAGCGTCGGCGCGCCGCCGGATTTGCTCAATCCCGACGGTCAAGATTGGGGTCTGCCGCCGCTCGACCCCAATGCCCTCACGCGCGACGGTTACCGAACCGTCGCCGAACTCTTCCGTTCCAACATGCACGCGGCGGGCGCGCTGCGGATCGATCACGCGATGTCGCTGGCGCGCCTGTTCTGGTCACCGCGCGGTCGTTCGGCAGCGGAAGGCACGTACGTGCAATACCCATTCGAGGATCTGCTCGGCGTGCTCGCGCTCGAAAGCGCGCGCGCGCGGTGCAGCGTGATCGGCGAAGATTTGGGCACGGTACCCGACGGCTTTCGCGAGCGGATGAAGGAAGCCGGAGTCCTCTCCTACCGCATCCTGTTCTTCGAGCGCGATTGCGCCGGCGATTTCATTCCCGCTGAACGCTATCCGGCATTGAGTCTCGCGGCAACCGGCACGCACGATCTGGCGACGTTCGCGGCGTGGCTTGCCGGTTCGGACATCGATCTGCGCGCAAGTCTTGGCGTTGGCGACCCGAACGGTGTGCCGCGCGAACATGCCGAGCGCGCCGTCGACCGGCAACGGCTCATCGTAACACTGCGCCGCTCCGGCGACCTCGACTGCGACGAACCAGCCGCCGAAGACGTGCTCCTCGCCGCGCATCGGTTTCTCGCCCGCTCGCCGGCGCGGATCGTCATGATGCAGATCGAGGACGCCATCGGCGAAGTGCTCCCGGTCAACGTCCCCGGGACCGCCGAACAATACCCCAACTGGCGCCGCAAGCTCAGCCTCGACCTCGAAACGATCGGCGGCGACCGGCGCTTCACCGCACTGTGCGACGTGCTGCGCAGTGAACGTCCGCGCGATGCGTCAGCGTGACGTCGTTCGGAACCGGCGCACCATCTCACCCCTTTGTCAGGATCGAAAAGCCGGCAGAAATCGCGCCGTTGAATCAAGGCGATCCGGTGCGAAGCTGAGCCGGTTCGAGCGCCTGCTCTGATCTCGGCGCGGGCCACGATGTGCGCGACGCCGAGGTCGAGCCAGACCGGAACATGGGCGATGCAGTTTACGGGCAGTGTTCGGAATCGCCAGGCGACAACCACGATCGGACCGTTCAAGGCACCAAGTCGGTCGAGCGCGACCACGAAGGCGACTTGACGAATCGGTGCCCGACCGGACACGCGGCCTCCGGTACCGCAGGACAACCGGAGTATCAAGGCCGCGTAGTCAATGCTCAGCACAGCCCCATTTTCTGGTTCATCGCCCAACCGGTTCGAAAATCTTCCATGTTAGCTAAAGCGCGGACCAGCGATATTGCGGCACACCCGCTTCCCATATGAGGGCCGAACATGATCGACGCGCAGTTCGCCCTGGTGCTCAACCTGCACCAGCCACCGGGAAACCTTGAGGGCATGCTCGAACGCGGCGATTGGACGGCCAAGGAGATCCTGTGGGCGATCGACCGCATTCCACGCGCGCTTTGGGACTACGAAGACGTCGGGCGCGTGCATCTATCCGTATCGGGAACGCTGCTCGAGACACTGGCTGACCCGAAATTTCAGCACGACGCCTACGGAATCGTCGATTGCGGCTCGCTGCTGTGGCACTTGCAAAATACGCGAATCATCCAGATCCTCGGCACCGCATACTATCATCCCGTACTGCCGCTGATCCCGGCCCAAGATTGGGACGAGCAGCTTGGGCGCTGGCTAGGAATCGCGCGGCATCTGTTCAACCGGCCCGAATTCCGCGGCTTCTGGCCGCCGGAAATGGGCTTTTGCATGCAACTCATCCCGACTCTGCGACGCGCGGGATATCGTTACGTGATTGTCGACAGCGAACATGTCGAAGCAGTCACACCGATGCGCTGGGAGGAGCTGCGTTACCGCCCGCATTGGGCGCGCTTCGGCGGTGAAGAGATCATCGTCGTCGTGCGGGACCGCGAGCTTTCCGACGCTCAGGAAAGCGGCCTCGACGCGGGCTGGTTTATCCAAGAGGTCGGCGCGAGAACGAAATTCTGCGATTTTCCGCCGCTCGTCACGACGGCCACCGACGGCGACAATGGCGGCTGGTTCCGAAACACGTCGATGCCGCACAACTTCTGGGGCCGTTTCTACCACGATCTGCTCGAGCGGGTGCGCTCGAACCAGAGCGCTGGAATCCGTCCCACGTTCATCGACGACTACCTCGAAGCCCATGGAGCCGAAGGTGAGGTTCGGGTCCGTACCGGTGCATGGAATACCGGCTGGCACAGCGGAACCGGCTTCGTCCAATGGACGGGATCAGGCCCGCAGCGAGAAGCGCTCGAGCGAGTCGCTCAGGTGAGCCAAGCCGTCCAT
>Ga0182013_10005608_pt1 | contig 14541 bp, 19 predicted proteins | sample 612S2MmetaG_FD_120487 | JGI IMG/M metagenome (GOLD analysis project Ga0182013, IMG submission 120487) | Permafrost microbial communities from Stordalen Mire, Sweden - 612S2M metaG | ecosystem: Environmental > Terrestrial > Soil > Wetlands > Permafrost | place: Sweden: Stordalen | collected... | reverse complement strand
TCAAATCGTCTCCACCACGGCAGTAGGCGGCGGTTCAGTGCTTAAACAGTTTCGGGATTTTGGTTAAGAACCGCTTGCTGGCGCGCGCGGCTCAGAATGGCGTCTCAATGTTGGTAAGTGTTTACAGAGCCGCGACCGCGAGGGAGCGGTCGTTCAGAGACGTGCCTCCCGCAGCCGTGCAAGCACCCGGCGGTTCAGAACCAGTGCGCCGGTTCCTGTTTCGATCGTGGTCCGTGTCACGGCACACCCAGAACGCTGCTACGGTTCGAGGGGAGGGCTATTCCTATGAGCCGTAACCAAGCCCCGACATGCCTGCGGATAATCTCCACCGCTCCCGACACCAAATGCGTGGAGCGCTGGAGATTGGCGAGTTCGCGAAGATCGAAATTCGCCGCCGGCGCCTGCTCGATGGCGAGCGTGCCGCCGGCGACCAAGGTTATCTCCACACAGGCCCTAAGTAAGAGTACTACTCTGCCGCCACGACCTTCAGCGTAACCGGGACTGCTGGCGAGTTAGCCCCCAACCACGTCGAGAATCGAACCGAGGTGCGATACACTCCGGGTGCCAGATTTTTCGCATCTACCCCCAGCGAGACCACGTCGGAGCGCAGTCCCGAGCCAGCGTCGGGGGCGACCCCGGCCTGCACTTTCTGCGTCAACCATGGCGCATCGATCCCGATGGAGTACGGCAGGTCCGGCCACGTCGCGGAAACCTGCACGGTCAGCGGCGCCGCGCCCGCTTGTCCGGCGCGAACCTCGTACGTAAGCTCTTGCGGATAGACTCGGAGAATGGGTTTCCCCGTGACCACCAGTTCCAGGGCCTTCACTACCGCGGAACAGTTATTCGCGGCCCGTACGGAGAAATGAAATATCCCGGTTTCCTTCGGTATTCCCAGAAGGTAGCCACCGCGCATCTCAATTCCATGAGGCAGCGTTCCATCGCTCAACGACAGAACTACGTCGCTATCCGGGCAGCGTGCGTTCACCCCGGTCTCGATCGCAAAGTGATACCCGGTGTTCACAATCGCCCAGGGAAGGTCCGAGGTTCGGATCTCGACCGGTCTGCCGTGGAGGAGTGGAACTGCCGCCAGAAGCCACAATGGAAGTAGACGCCGCATAGCCCTCACCGCAAGGAGAACCGGCTGCCGGGCAGGCTCTCCTCCACTTTTGCCCCCGGCAGGTTTTTCGCCAGGGGACAGAAGCCGCGCGCCGCCTTGCCCAACGGCCGCTCCGAGCCGTATACGGTATCGCCCGCGCGATCGAATACCACCATTTTGGTGGTGGCGCGGCGGAGCACTTTTCTGGCGGTGCGGTCCAGCACGATCAGGAACGTGGCGGCATCCTTCCGGCTCGTGACCAACAGGGCGGGACAGTTCACGGCCAGCGAATGCACGATTTCGGCAGTCTGCGCAGGCGACGGCCCGGCCTCCACGAAGACTCGGATCGGTTCGGTCCGGACGCTGTCAAACGCCGGGGCGGCAGCCTTGTTCTCTGAAACGTGCACGTTCCGCATCGCCCGAATAATGTCGTCCTTGACGCCGTGCTTCCTAAGTTCGGCGATGGCGTCCGCGGTGGTGTCGAATTCGGTGCGGCTGGTGCCGATCATTTCAACAATGAACTCCAGACCGAAGCCGGCATCCGCCAGCGTCACAACATCGCGATTGGTCAGCACATTCCCGGACGGGACGGCTTCCTGCGCGCCGCACGCGGCCCCTAAGAGGGCGATTACCATGAAGAAACGCATTTTCATTCCCAATACCGCATATCGGCAGGATTGGAACAAACGGGAGCGGGTTTCCGATGCATGGTTGTTATCCTGGTGTGGCATGGTAGAGACGATACAGTGGGTGGACGGGGCCGTCGTCATGATCGACCAGACACGGCTGCCTCTGGAAGAAACGTACGTGACGTGCCGCACTTACGAAGAAGTGGCGGCGGCGATCCGGAATATGATTATCCGCGGCGCGCCGGCAATCGGCGTAGCCGCGGCCATGGGAGTGGCACTGGGCGCGCTCGGCGCTGGCGAAGAGAATCTCGACCGGCAGATGGAGACCATCTGCGCCACGCTGGCGGCGACCCGTCCCACGGCGGTCAACCTGTTCTGGGCCATCGACCGCATGAAGCGCCTGTACACGTCGCTGCGCGGCCGCCCGGTGGAGGAGATCCGCCGCCGCCTGGTGGAAGAGGCGCTGCTGGTGCGCGAGGAGGATATCGCCATCTGCCGCGCCATCGGGCGCAACGGCGCGCCGCTGGTCCCCGACCGGAAGACCGTGCTGACACATTGCAATGCCGGCGCTCTGGCCACGGCGGGATACGGTACGGCGCTGGGCGTGATTCGCGCCGCCATCGAAGCCGGCAAGACGGTCGACGTGTATGCCGACGAAACCCGCCCGTTTCTGCAAGGCGCCCGGCTAACCGTGTGGGAACTGCAGCAGGACGGCATCCCGGCCACGCTGATCACCGACAATATGGCCGGCCACTTCCTGCATTCGGGCCGCATTGGTTGCGTGGTGGTGGGGGCGGACCGGATTGCCGCCAATGGCGACGTGGCCAACAAAGTGGGCACGTATTCGGTGGCCGTGCTGGCGAAGGAGAACGGCGTGCCGTTTTTCGTGGCCGCGCCGATCTCCACGCTGGACCTGACGCTGGCGTCGGGGGCGCAAATTCCCATCGAACAGCGCCCCGCCGCCGAAGTCACGCATATTTTCGGCCATCCGGTGGCTCCGGCAGGCACCGCCGTTCAGAATCCGGCTTTCGATGTGACGCCGGCGCGCTACGTGACCGCCATCATTACGGAAAAAGGCGTGGCGTATGCTCCGTTCGAGGAATCCTTGAAGCGGCTGGCCGGCTAGAACGCACTTCATGCCTCCATGCGGAGTGATTTGCCGTATAAGAAGGTGATGAGTGTCCGCACAGGAATATGCCAGCCGTCCTGATTCTGTCGGCCTATGGCCAGGTTCCCTTGCCCGATGCGGTCGGGCAGAAGGCGAGTCTCGCGGATGCGGGAGGCGGCTCTCGCATATGGCGGTCGCCTCCAGAACTTCACCCGTACCCACAGAACTCCTGATGTCGCCCGTAATTTCTGCCTGGCGGGGAAAATGGGCTGAGCCATTCCCTTCGATGGCGAGAGCTTCGCAGGTGGGGCAGGCGAGCACCGCCTGCCCCACCTGCGGGCTCACTGCAAATTCCACGACATCAGGAGTTCTGACCCAACTCGCGGTCCGCAGCGCCGGCAACTCGCCTGGCGGTTCCCACTGGAAGTTGCTCGACAGGCAGGAATCGGAGCTCAACTACGTCGATCATAAGAAACATTAGCCCGCATCGGCCATAATGGTATTGACTGGTGGTTGCTCCCAGAGTATTGTGCCAGAATGAACACACGCCTAATCATTGACAAGGCAGGTCGCGTCGTTATACCCAAGCCCTTGCGCGAGCAACTGCATTTGGAGGCTGGCGACGCGCTGGAAATGGAAACCGCCGGAGAGCGGATCACGTTGCGCCCGGTACGCGGGACGGGTCCACTGACAAAGGAGCACGGCGTCTGGGTCTTTCACTCCGGGCAGCCCCTGCCTGCCTCCGCCACTGATGAGATGCTGCAACTGATCCGCGAGGAACGCGACCTGGTTAACCTCGGCAAGGCCGAATGAGGGGATTCTTCGACACGTCTGTTCTGGTGCCGGTATTTTACGGCGACCACGTACACCATCAGGCGAGCCTCGCGCTGTTCATCCAATTTGACAAATCAACCGGCTGCTGCGGAGCGCACAGTTTAGCCGAAGTTTACTCGACCCTGACCCGGATGCCGGGCAAACACCGCATCAGCGGCGAGCAGGCGATGCTGTTCATCGGTAGCATCCGCGAGAGACTTTCCATCGTCGCGCTCAGCGGCGATGAATATGCGGACGCGCTGCAATCAGCCGCGTCATTGGGCATCGTGGGCGGCGGCATCTACGACGCCATGCTGGCCCACTGCGCCCTGAAAGCCCAGGCAGAGGCGATCTTCACGTGGAATCAGCGCCACTACGCGTAATGCGGCCCTGCGATCACGAGTCGACTCAGAACGGCCTGATTCGGGTCGTATTCCGAAAGCCAGTTGGAGTGCCGACATGTCTGGATGCGGACGCGTAGGCGTCACGAAATCGGCGGTTTGCCGTACTTCTGAAAAAGTCCATTGATCGCTTCGGCCACAAGTTCCTGCACGGTTTTGTCATGGTCGATGCCGATTTGTTTGAGCTGGCGCGATACGTCTGGATCCAGGGAGTGGTCGGAGACATTATACCGGGCAAGCGCTTCCAAATGGAAAGCGATCCGGCTGCCGTTACCAGGAGCGGCCGCCGGGTACCGCTCGGATTTCGGCTGGAAGTCCGCTACGCAACCGCCATGATTGGCTCCCAGGAATTCCTCCTGCCGCAACTCGCGGCGGAATCGGCGCTTTACTACAAAACCTGGACCAAGGTAGAGATCCAATTCCAGCAGTATCGCAAGTACGATGCCCATTCCACCATCAAATTCGATGTGGGGAAAGACTAGCGCCGGACGCCGGAATGCGGTGTGCTAATTTGGAATGGAAATGCGAAAGATCCTGACTACTCTGTTGTGCGCGACCGCGTTTATGGCGGCCGCGGCGGACCGGCGCGCTCCCGGCTTTTCCCTGGTGGATAGCAAGGGCGTGGAGCATGACCTGTACGACTATCGCGGCAAACCCGTGCTGCTGGCGTTCATCCAAAGCACCTGCCCGCACTGCGCCACGTTTGCCGACAATCTGCAGCAGGCGCAAGCGAAATACGGCGACAAAATCGCCATCCTCGCAGTGGTGAATTCGCCGGACGAGCCCGCCAAGGTCAAAGATTTCATCGCCGGGCACAACATCACCTTTCCCATTCTTTTCGACTCGGGGCAGATGGCCTATTCGTATGTGCTTTCCAGCAATCTGAAATACCCGCGCCTATTCATGATCGATGCCGCCGGCACGATACGCGCGGATCACGAGTACGGCCCGCTGACGAGCGCGATTTTCGAAGGCAGCGGGCTGGGGCCGGCCATCGACCGCCTGCTGAACGGCGGGTCCAAAAAATAGCCCGGTTACTACCGGCGGTAGTTCGATCCACTGCCGGCCGCGGCGCCTGTTATATACTGCGAATTACTTCAGGAATGGGAGAGGTTTTCGGGTCCAATGCTTCCAATTGTGCTGGCCGCGTATGGCACGGTGTTTCTCGCCGAGATCGTAGGCGACAAATTGCTTTACACCACGGGCGTGCTGGCCACGCGATACCGCTGGGTGCCGATCCTGTGCGGGATGGCGCTGGCCTTCATGTTGAAAATGGGAGTGGCGGTGATGGTGGGCAAGGCCATCTCCACCTTGCCTTCGTGGCTGGTGGCCACCATCACGGCGATCAACTTCTTCGCCATCGCCGTGGTGCTTTGGCGCAAGCCGGATAAGCGCGAAGTGAAGCCCAAAGAGTACCCCGTTCACCGCGCGATGCTGGTTTCCTTCGCGGCCATTTTCTTCTCCGAGTGGGGCGACGTAGGCCAGATCACAGCCGCCACCCTGGCTGCCAAATACGCCGCTCCGGTGGCGGTGTGGGTGGGCGCGGTGTTGGCCATGGTCACCAAGGGTGCTCTCGCGGCCTCCGTGGGCGCCAGTGTCCGCGGCTGGATTCAGGCGCACTTCGCTCCCCGGACCATCCGCTACGCGGCGGTGGGGGTGCTGCTGATTTTGGGAATACTTTCGGTGTGCGAAACGCTGTTCGACAGGCCGGAGACGCCCGCTCTGCTTTTGCGTTTCGTCCGGTAAGCGATAAGGTACAAAATTCATGGCCTCCAAAGAGGAACGCGCTAGCGCGCTCCGCTTCATCGTCTGCCTGGGAGTGGTCAGTCTGTTCGCGGACATGACCTACGAAGGGGCATACAGCATCATCGGTCCCTTCCTGAAGGATCTGGGCGCCAGTGCCGCCGCCGTGGGAATGATCGCCGGGCTGGGTGAGATGATTGCCGCCAGCTTGCGCTTTTTTTCGGGCCGGTTGGTGGACCGCACGCGGGCCTATTGGACCGTGGCCATCTGCGGCTACGTCTTAAACCTGGTGGTGGTGCCGGCCATGGCTTTCGCCGGCAACTGGAAAATGGCGGCGCTGCTGGTAGTGGTGGAGCGCACCGGCAAGAGCCTGCGCGGGCCGGCGCGCGATGTGCTGCTCTCCGAGGCCACCGGCAAGATCGGCCACGGCTGGGGATTCGGCGTGCATGCCGCCATGGATCAGACCGGCGCCGTGCTGGGTCCGCTGCTGATGGCCGACGCGGTGATGCGGTCGCAGCATTTCGGCCCGGCATTTCTGCGGCTGGCGTTTCCCGCGGCGGGGGCGCTGATCGCTCTGCTGGTGGCGCGCCTGGTCTATCCGCAAGCGGGCCAGGCCACTCCGCGGCAGGTGCAGAACAAGCCGTTGCCCAAAGTTTTCTGGATGTATGTGGCCGCCGCGGGCGTGCTGGCCCTGGGCTTTGTGGACTTCCCGCTGCTGGGATACCATTTCCAGGCCACCGCACTGGCCAAGCCGGCGGTGATTCCGCTCCTGTTCGCGGGCGCCATGGGTGTGAACGGGCTGGCCGCGCTGGTCCTGGGGAAGCTGTTCGACCGCTTCGGGATCGTGATACTCTCGTTGGGCATCCTGTTCTCGCTGGTGGGTCTGCCACTGGGATTCCTGGGCGGGCCGGCGGCGGCGGTCGCCAGTGTGGCCTGCTGGGCGATCGGCATGGGCGCGCAGGACGCCTCCCTGCGGTCGGGCATCGCGCAGGTGGTCTCCATGAACAAGCGCGGCGCCGCTTTCGGCGCCTTCAACGGGGTCTACGGCATCATGTGGTTTTTGGGAAGCGCCACCATGGGGCTGCTCTACGACCACTCGGTGATGGCGCTGGTGGTGTTCGGAGTAGTGGCGCAATTGGCGGCCGCTGTCATGTTCTTCCGATTGCGCGCGCCGTTGGCCGAAGCGGCCGCTGCCGCCGCCGCGTAAGAGTCCAGGCGTGATAGCTTGGACGTCATGACGTGGCTTGTCTGGTCGCTGCTTTCCGCCGTTTTCGCGGCGTTCACCGCCATTCTGGCGAAGAAGGGAGTCGCCGGAGTGGACGCCAACCTGGCGACCGCGGTGCGTACTTCAGTGGTGGTGGTGTTCGTCTGGCTGTTGGCGCTGACCACCAGGACTGCGGCGCCGTTCCAGCCTTTCACTACGAAGACGTGGCTGTTTCTGGGCTTGTCGGGCGTGGCGACGGGGTTGTCGTGGCTGTGCTATTTTCACGCGCTGCAGGTGGGGGAAGCGTCGCGCGTGGCGCCCGTGGACAAGCTGAGCGTGGTGTTTGTGATCCTGCTGGCCACCGCGTTCCTCGGCGAGAAGCTGACCTGGGGCAAAGGCGTGGGCGTGCTGCTGATCGCCGCGGGGGCTATTACGATTGCGCTGGATTGAGGGATTATTGAAGTTGCGATCGGCTAGATTATGCAGCGGGAGGCATATTCAGACGCTTCTCCACTTCGAGGAGACGGGATTCAACCGTGGAGAGCCGCTGGCGGAGCATAGCGTCGGACTGCTCGCCATCCTTGAGCTTGACATCCGTGGATGTGGCGAAGCCGTAGAATGCCTTGAGCAGCTCCGTTTGGTTGTCGGCCATGCGCTCGATGAGGGCGTCGAACGTGTGCTGCATCTCCGAACGGATCATGGCGATGTCCTGCTTCAGTTCGTACTTCAGGTCCAGCAGGTCGCCCTTCAGTTCACCTTTCAGGTCCAGCAGGTCACCCTTCAGTTCACCCTTCAGGTCCAGCAGGTCGCCCTGGGTTGCCGGCGCGGCGCGGTCGATTTCCATCGGTGCTCCTTTCGTTATCATACGCTGAAAAGTCTGGATAAGTACTGACGATGCTTGGAAGGCGGTTTTGTTTGGAAGGAAGCTAGGCGCTCGGGTCCTTGCCGGCGCCGCTTTCCGGCGTCGCGAGATCTGCCGCTATCTGGGCTAGTCGCCGTAGGAAACACCGTCATCGCGGAGCAGGTTGCAGTAGTTCCAGACTTTGTTGACGAGATTGGGGGCGGGAGAGGACATCGGTTGCGACCTGGAAGGGCTGCTTATTTGGGGTGAGGGATGACATCCAGAATGACGTAGGCGTCGTCGACGATCACGAAGTAGAATCTCCAGTCGCGGTTGACGCGGGCTTGCCAAATATCGTTGGCCTCGTCGTACTTCTTGGCGCGCAGAGAGGGGTGGTGAAGATTCCCGGCGAGCAATGCGGCTTGCTTATAAAACGCCCTCCTGATTGTGAGCGGCGCGTCTTTGAGGGCGGCAGCAACCCGCGGGCTGGAAAAGTTGAGCTTCATCGAGACCGCGGCTTGGGCTTGCGCGGGGACATTTTCCGGATCTCCCGATTGAGGGCGGCGGCCATCTCGGCCGCGGTATCGAACGGGCCGGACGTGCGGCCTTTTTTCACATCTTCCAGCGACAGTTTCAGACGGGCATTGATGACCTTCCGCTGCGCCGGTGTGTATTCGTCATCGGCGGACGGCAGCTTCGGGACGATGTTGATGACGCCGCCGGAGACCTTGAACTCCACACGGTCTCCCGTCTTGATTCCGGCCCTGCGACGCACGCTGCGAGGCACGATCAGTTCGTCCTTGGAGGTTATGACGACGGTCATATTCTTGAGGGTAGCAGTTTGGTGCGGCCTGAGACAGGCGTCTTCCGCCTTCCAGCGGGCGGGATCGCGCGGATGCGTTCAAGGAGGATTGCAGCAGGCTCGTCGTTGGGGTCTTGCGGGACTAGCTTGCCTTCGAAAGCTTCTTGGAGGATGGCTTGCCGAAGACGAGCGGCCCGGACGAGAGTGCGTTCGACCTCGGCGCGCAGGTGCGCCACCGAGGAGAGGGACGCTTCAAGGTGTTCGACTATGCGCCGTTGACTCTCGATCGGGCGCCATGGAAACTGCATCGCTGCGAAGCGTTCAGCCCCGAGGTGCGCCATCGTGGTAGTCCAGCGCGCGATCTTTCGGAACGCGCCCGAGCGGAGCCAGGCCCGAAAGACGAAGAGTGCATACTCCGGAATCACGTCGGGCACCGCGCGAAAGCGGATAAGCGTATTTTGGAAGCAGCAGTCTGGAATCTCGCCGCGGTAAATAGCTGGCCTTCCCACTAATTCCAGACTTTGGCCCTCGTTCAGAACTCCTGATGTCGCCCCGCAGTTTCTGCCTGGCCGGGGAAAATGGGCTGAGCCATTCCTTTCGGTGGCGAGTGCTTCGCAGGTGGGGCAGGCGGTGCCGCCTGCCCGCCCGCACTGAATCAGGCCCGCTGTTCGAATAGGATCGAGGGCAGGCGAGCACCGCCTGCCCCACCTGCGGGCTCACTGCAAATTCCACGACATCAGGAGTTCTGTCGTTCAGGAGGATGTCGCCTTCGGAGAGGCGGTACAGTTCGAACTCGGTGTTGCTGAAGTCCATCTGTCGTCGCGTGCAAAGACGAGCGCCTTGGGAACCTCGGTACGGCCGGGAAAGATATCGGTGAAGAGCTTGTCGCGAAATTCGCGGACTACGGTGCGGATCTGGCAGGGGGAGACGACATCGCGATTGGTCGCAGACCGGTAGCTGAGCGCCCCGCTACCCCACCCTTCGAGGCGAGTACTTACTCAACACTTCCAGCAACTTATTCGCGGCGGGAATGGGCCTGGCGCCGCTGGGCAGAATCTGCTTGCTGCTCCACCTCTGCCCGTACATGGCCTGGTTCTCGTCGATGTCGTTGCGCAGCGTGGCGCCATCCAGCGAGGCCCCGGCGAAGAGGCCTTTGGACCGCGACCAGGAGAGAATTTCCGCCGTGACGAAGGCATCGGTCTGGGCAGCGGCGTCGCGGCCTACCGGCCCGGCGGCGGCCGTGGCCTCGGCTCCAATCGTGAACTTACTCCTGGTGAGCCGCTTCATTCCGCCTTCGTTCATAATCAGCAGCACCACGTCGGTGGACGACACGCCGAGCTGCGGCCCGATGCTGCCGCCTTCGATGCGGATGGCGGCCGGCGGTCCCCAGCCTTCGCCTCCCGCGGCGCGGCAAACGGCATAGCCGCGGCCGAACTTACCGCCTACTATCACGGCGGCTTTCTTCAGGCCGGGCACTAACACCACGCAGTAGGACTTATTCAGAAGACCCTGCGGAATGGCCCGGTCGGGCGTGCCCATCACCTCGGAGAACAGACTGGCGGCATCGTCCAGTCTCTCGGCGGTCTTATTCTTCTCATCACTGGCCAGAACGGGCGCGCATGCCAGCGCCGCGGCCAGCGTCAACGAAATCCATCGCATGCTTTCATGGTAACCGGCAAGGTCCGCCGGCATCCGTCCGTTTGGGTACAGTTCCGGCCGCGGGTAGAGCGGCGGCTACCGCGCAAAGCGTGGCGATCAGCGCGCACAGAGCCGCGAACCAGTCGCCGAATCGCGTATATACGGTCTGCTCGGAGATGTACGTGAACCCGGCGTAAAGGGCCGCTCGCGTATTGGGGGGCAGGGTGCTGCGCAAACGGCCGGCCGGGTCGATGGCGGCGGTGATCCCGTCGTTGGTGGACCGCAGGATCCAGCGGCGATTCTCGGCGGCGCGCATGCGCACGATATTGAGATGCTGCCGGCGGGCGGCGCTCTGGCCGAACCAGCCGTCGTTGGAGATGTTGAAAAGCACTTCCGCGCCGCCAGCCGGGAACTGGCGCACGAAATTGGGGAATACCGATTCGTAGCAGATGAAAGTGCCGATGCGGTGGCGGCCGGTGGACGATACCACTACCTGCTTGCCCGCCGCGAAATCGCCCACCTCGCTGGAAACTTTGCTCGCCAGGAAATTGAAGGGCCACGGAACAAACTCTCCAAACGGCACCAGGTTGACCTTGTCATAGCGGGAGACGGCGGCGCCGGCGGGAGAAATCAGCTCGGCCGAATTGAGTGGCGCGCGATTGGCGGTATGCGCCACGGTGCCCAGCAGCAGGTATGCCTGGGTCATGCGCGCCAGGCTGTCGGTATATTCGCGGAAACCGGCATCGTCCTCGTAGTAGTATGGCGCCGGCACTTCGGGCCACACCAGAATCGACGCTCGCCGGACGCCCGGCTGCAAAGCGCCGCGCAAAGTGAGAGCGGACTGCTCCCGCACCGTCTGGCTGAGGATTTCCGGGGTCCACTCCTGGGTTTCGGAGATATTGGATTGCACCAGCAGGGCGGCCTCGCGGCCGGGCTCGTCGCCGGGCATGGCAGGCAGCAGGAGCATCAGCGGCAATGGGGCCAGCCACAACAGTTCCAACCGCGGCCGCCGAAGAATCGCCAGAGCCAACGCCGCGGACATCATTACGAAGACGAAGGACAGCCCGTAGACGCCGGTATAGGGCGCCAGGCGCATGGGAATTCCCATGTCCACGCCGGCGTTGCCCAGCGCCAGCCAGGCGAAGCCCAGCGGGCCGTGCGTCACCTCCACCGTCACCCACCAGGCGGCCACGGCAGGCACGGCCCACCAGCGGCGCATCAGGATTCCGGCCAGCAGCGCAAAGCAGCCCATGTGCAGCCCCTTGGCCACGCAGAAAAGCACGAACATGGCCCGGGCGAGGCCCGTACCCATATCGCCGTGGACCGCCAGCACGATCTCGACCCAGTAGCAGACGCCGCACCAATAGACCGCGCCGGCGCTCCAGCCGAGCAGGAAGCGGCGCCACGGCCGGCGCTCGCGCGTGACTGCCAGCAGCAGCGGCACAAGCGCCACGGGGGCGAACCAAACCGCGTTGAAGCGCGGGAAACAGAAGATCAGGAGCGCCGCGGAAACGAGCGCCAGCAGCAGCTTCAGCACGGAGCCCGTCGCGCCGCCTCGGCGACTTCGTCGGCCATATAAGAACTGCGAACCAGCGGGCCGCTGAAGACCATTTTGAAGCCCAGCGAAAGCCCGTACTCGCGGTACCGGTCGAACTGCGCCGGCGTGACGTACTCCGCCACCGGCAGATTGCGCCGCGTAGGCTGCAGGTACTGCCCGATGGTGGCCGCATCGGTTCCGGCGGCGTGCAAATCGCGCAGCAGACCGCGGACTTCCTCTTCGGTTTCCCCCAGCCCCACCATGAAGCCCGACTTGGTGAGCGCGTTCGAATAGCGCCGCGCAAAGGCCAGCACGTCGAGCGATTGCCGGTATTTGGCCTGGGGGCGCACGCGGGCGTACAAACGCGGCACGGTCTCCATGTTGTGGTTGAAGACGTGCGGCCCGGCATCCAGCACGCGGGCCACGGCGTCGCGGTCGCCGCAGAAGTCGGGGGTGAGCACTTCGACGCGGGCTTCGGGCAGCGCGCGGCGGACCTCGCGGACGGTGGCGGCGAAGTGCGCGGAGCCGCCGTCCGCAAGGTCGTCACGGTTCACGCTGGTGATCACCACATAGCGCAGTTTCATATCGGCGGCCATGCGCGCGACGTTGGCGGGCTCGGCGGCGTCGAGCGGCAATTCGCGGCGGGCGGGATTGAACTTCGGCACGGAGCAGAATCCGCAGCCGCGCGTGCAATGGCTGCCCAGAATCATGAAGGTGGCGGCTCCGCGATGGAAGCACTCATGAATATTGGGGCAGCGCGCCGATTCGCAGACGGTGTGCAGGTTCAACTGCCGCAATCCGGTCTTGAGCTGGTTGAGCGATTGGAAATGCGTGCGGCTTTTGCGTGCCCACTCCGGCAGCCGGGGCCGTGGCCCTCCGCCGATCTGTACCAGCGGGTCGCTCACGGCTTTCTAAAGAGATTGGTCATCCCCGCGTCTTCGAGCTTCTTCTTAGCGCGCGTGAGGGATTCTTTGTCGGTATAAGGTCCCACCCACACCAGCGTCAGATTCTTATTGCCGGGCCGCGTGACCACCGGAAAGCCCTGACCTTTGAGGGTTTGGGACAGGGCGTCGGCCGAGGTCTGGCTGCCGGCCAGCACTTGCCAGTAGTTGCCGGCGGGCGGTTGTTCGGGGGCGGGCTGGGCTTTGGGAGGCGGCGCCGGTTCGCTGGTCTCTTTCGCGGGGACGGTAGTGGGCTGCGGCGGGGCTTCCGCCGGCGCCGGATCGGTGTTTAAGACGGGTGTCGAGGAGGCTGACGCTTGATCGGGGCTGGCCGGGGTAGCGCCTCCGGCGGCGGGCGACGCTTGCGGGCGGCTGTCGGTAGCGCCGTTCGACGGAACCGCGGCCGTTTCGGGGGTGACTCTGGCCGATTTCGGCGAGCTCTGTCCCAGGACGTAGCCCATAGCGAAGACCACCGCCAGCAACAGGACCCCGATAAAGAAGCCGCTCAGCAGTTGCTTGTCGCCCACTACCAGTTCGAATTCGCCGGTGTCCTTGTTTCGCATGTTTTAGGCTGGGGGCGAGCCGGGGCCGATGCCCCGGTCGAGAGCGCCCTTCAAAGATGCAATTATATCCAGTGGAAGGGGAAACACAATGGTAGTATTTTTTTCGGTGCCGATTTCAACCAGGGTCTGCAGGTATCGCAACTGAATCGCCACCGGCTGTTTCTGGAGCACTGCCGCCGCCATGGCCAGCTTTTCGGAGGCCGTGTATTCGCCTTCGGCATGGATGATTTTAGCGCGGCGCTCGCGTTCCGCCTCCGCCTGGCGGGCGATGGCGCGGATCATCGATTCGGCCAGGTCCACCTGTTTGACTTCCACCATGGTGACTTTCACGCCCCAGGGTGAAGTGTGCTGATCGAGGATGGTTTGCAGACGCAGGTTCAGTTTCTCGCGCTGGCTGAGGAGTTCGTCCAGTTCCACTTCGCCCAGGACGCTGCGCAACGTGGTCTGCGCCAATTGCGAGGTGGCATAGAGGAAGTTGGAAACCTCTACGATGGCGAGGCGCGGTTCGATCACGCGAAAGTAAAGCACGGCGTTCACCTTCACGGTGACGTTGTCGCGCGTGATGACGTCCTGCGACGGCACTTCGAGCGTGTCGACGCGCAGGGAAACGCGCACCATGCGGTCGACCGGGGCGAACACCAGGATGATGCCCGGGCCCTTGGGCTGGGGCAGCAGGCGGCCGAAGCGGAAAATCACGCCGCGTTCATATTCGCGCAAGATCTTGACAGAGCTAATCAGGTACAGTACGACGATCACCACGATGATGGTCGTGAAACTCGTTGCGTCGATCATTCGAGCCTCCTACTACGCCAGCGGTTCTACTGTGAGTTTCAACTTATCGATGGCCGTAACCCGCACGCGCCCACCGATGGCGACCGGCCGGGACGACACCGCGTCCCAGTACTCGCCGTGGACAAGGATCGTGCCCTCCGGCGCCAGTGCCGTAATGGCTGCGCCGGTTTCGCCGATCATTCCCTCGCTTCCCGTTTCCACTTTATTGCGCCGCGCGCGCACCGCCAGAGACAGCAGAAAAACGGTGATGGCCGAGAAGGGCAGGGCCAGGGCAATGGCCGTCCCCAAGTGAACGCGCAATTCGGGCAGCGGACTATCCACCAGCATAACTGCACCGAGTACCATGGCAACGGCACCTCCCGTGCCGAGGATTCCATGCGTGGCGAACTTGGCCTCCAGCACGAACATGCCGAAGGCCGATAGCAGCAGCGCC
>Ga0182013_10005606_pt1 | contig 14544 bp, 15 predicted proteins | sample 612S2MmetaG_FD_120487 | JGI IMG/M metagenome (GOLD analysis project Ga0182013, IMG submission 120487) | Permafrost microbial communities from Stordalen Mire, Sweden - 612S2M metaG | ecosystem: Environmental > Terrestrial > Soil > Wetlands > Permafrost | place: Sweden: Stordalen | collected... | reverse complement strand
CTTCCCGGGTTGATCGACACGCATCTCCACGTCATGGATGGTGGGACTTCACCGGGAATTTCGCAACAGTATCGCGAACTTGTGGCGTTGAGAAATGCCCAGAAGGATCTCGATGCCGGCTTCACCACAATCGTTGATCTGATGTCGCACGGTGGAATGTACGGGACGGTCGATTTACGTAACGCCATCAACAACGGGCTGGTAACCGGTCCGCGTATGCAGGTCGCGGGACCCGGGATCGTCAATACGAATAAAGCAGGTGGCGCTTATGTACCGGGCGGGCCGATCTCGTTCGTCGGAGCCCAGGTGGCCAATTCGCCATGGGGCGTCAGAGAAGCGGTACGCGAACAGGCCCATTACGGCGTCGACTGGATCAAGATTTACAGCACCGAAGAATACACGTTGAAATCCGATGGAACAATGGTCGCCACGCCCGGCTTCACGCTGGAAGAAACGCAGGCAATCGTGGATGAAGCACATCGCAAGGGTCTGAAAGTGGCATGCCACGCTTACGGCGGCGAGGGATTGCACAACTGCATCGCGGCTGGCGTGGACGTTCCCACTCACGCCATCGACCTCGATGACGAGTCATTGAAGATGCTCCTCGCAAAAAAACTGCCGTTGACCGCAACCCTCTTCGATTTGAGCATTGACGACGCGATGGAGATGCGACTCTACGGCAACAGCCGCTGGCGCATGATGGAGAAAAGCTGGAAGAAGGCACTGGCAGCCGGTGTCAAGCTGACGTTCGGCAGCGGGGCCGGACCATTCCCTCATGGCACACAAGGCGCCATGTTCGCTTACTTCGTTAAGTGGGGAATGCCGTCCGCACAGACGCTGCAGATGGCCACCAGTTCCGCGGCGGAAATAATCGGATGGTCAGATCGCGTCGGGTCGGTGGAGAAAGGCAAGTTCGCGGATCTGGTGGCTGTCTCGGGTGACCCCGTGGCCGACGTCACGGAAATGCAGCGAATCAAGTTCGTGATGAAAGGCGGCGAAGTACTGCGGAACGATCTCAAATAACGCTGAACTTTATCGCGAGTATTTCTCAAGTTGAAGTTCCTTGCCGTTCGTCACGATCTTGCTCACGTGGATAGCCGGTGAACCGTCCTTGGACGGGTGTCCGCTGATCACCAGCTTGTCGCCTGCCTCCAGCGAGTTTGCGTTCCAGCCCTTTCGTTGCAGCTCACCCGGACTGGCGAATTCGCCCTCCCACTTGCGAACCTGGCCCTTCTCGTCGGTAACTTCAAATTCCACGACGCAATGGGGATTGGTGAAATGAAACGCGACCACAATGCCCTGAAATGTGACTTCCGTACCAGCGTTGAAGTCGTTCCATCCGTGATGCGCTTCCGCTGTAGCCGGCATTAACACAAGAACCGCAGCGGCCATCAAAGCAATTAGAGATGTTTTCATTTTTTGTCCCATTTATCGTCCACCCGTAGCCGAGCCGTCGTCTACCCACCGGTCCAGATCCCGAACATACCTGCGTCCATTAAAGACGTAAGTCGGAACCGTCACCACCATATAGCATTTGTCAGTGAGCGGACCGCCCCGGGAATCCTTTTCATCGCGGGCCGTGGCGATTGCCCAAACATCGAAATTACTATTCGGGTTTTCCGAACCGGGCGTGAAAAGACCCTCCGGACTGATCGTGCCAACATAATCCGACTTGGCATCGGGAGGAGCGTGAAATACCTGTATCGACCACGCCACGTCTACCGGACCGAGGTCCACATCGTCGGCGGTATGCGCTTTACCGTCAGGGCCATTTTGATATCCGATGGCCTCGAACTGACGGTAGCCGGGAGGATGGGTGGCATCACTGAAAGAAGCCATGGCCGACTGGGGCGTGACCCGCATGTAGTCGATCCTGTCATAGATAGCAGTGGCATCGGTCAACCGCGCACCCTTAACAGCGACGTCACGCTTGCCACGCGGCGCATCGGCCGCGACATCCACGGTAGCGACAATCTCGCCTCTGCTGTGAGAAACGACCGAGCGAACAGTAACGCCCGCGCCAAGTGAAATATCGGCAGGCGCGATCTGAGCCGGAAAATTATCACCAATCAGACGAATGCGGCTGCCCTGTGAACCAACTTTCAGTGAAGGCCGGTCAATAAGGAGCAGCGTCGGCGTTGCCGCAGGCCGCTGCAGATGGGCGTCGAAGCCGAATTCCTGATACCGGCCCCAGAACCACCGCCCTTCCGCGGCCGAATGATCCGGCGAGATCCACATCACTTCGCGAACTTCGCTGGACGGGTTTTCCGGATCAGGGACTGGACTGGCGCTGGCCGAAGGACTTCCCATCGATCGGCCGCGCCAGGCGTTCTCCCCATAAATTGCCGAGCGCCCCGTGCGAGTCAGCTTCGATCCGTCCTTGATCGAGGTCAGAACAACGCGGGTGTTGTAATCACCAGCCGCGGGATCCACCTGCATCTCGCCGTAGTACGCGCCGCGACCGGGAATTGAAGCTGTCACCAGCCATCGGCCCGTGAAGTCCGCCGGACCTTTGCGCGTGCTCCAGGTGTCCCACTCCGGAGTATGCAGCGGAGCAGTCTTTGAGAGAACGATAACCGCCAGATCGTTGGGACGAAATTTATACCTGGCCGCGTGGGCGTCTGCATATTGTTTCCACTCAGCCGCCGATCGGCGCCAGGAAAGCGCTCGCGAAATGGAATGGCACTTTCCGCAGACCGCATGCATGGGATCGTCGGAACCCGTCTCATCGTGGACGCGCCGCTCAAGGTAGTACATGACAGGCTTCGATTCCGCGGGAGCAAGGCCATGCGAATTGCTGAGATATTTCACGATCGGCCCGGCTTCCGCCTGCGTGAGCTGGGCGTTGTGCTCGATTACCATTCGTTTCACTATGTCTTGCCAGCCTTCGGGTGTGGAACGCGCCCAGGAAACGCGCTGCATGTTTCCATGTTCGTCGCTGCTGTGGCAAGTCCCGCATTTTGCGATCACAAGCGGATCGGTGACCGGGATGCCCGGCTCGGGATCAGGTTTGGACTGGCCGAAGATCGCACCGGCGAAAAGCGCCGCTGTGATCAGGGAACCGGCTGGCGATCGAAAGCTTATGCGAATCAGGTATTGCTCCTACGAAAATCGGGAAATTAGACCGACGGGGTCGAGGGCAAACGTAACAGGGGAGCCTGGTGGATCTAGTCTAGCAAGGCGTTACAGACCAGCACGGTTTGCGATGCGGGGAAGTGCGCGGGAGTTAACCGTGGCCGAGACGCATGGCCCAGCCGATGGCAACCAGCGCACCGAGGAAACACGCGAAACAATACGCCCCGTAATTCAGGCGTTCCTTGTCGGTCTTCTTCGAGGTGATTCCCATGACAACTGAGGTGAACAAAGCAAAAAGAAAAGCAGCCTCAAAATGGGACAGGTTCATCTTGGGCATTAATCTTTCCTCCCGGCTGCAATTTCATACGCATCGACCATCGCAAGGATGTTCAGCAAGCCGGCGGTGACCAGAAATTTAGTCCCGTAGTCGTGAACCGCGCCGGGCAGGTCACCCTGTGCGTAGCCAAACATGGATGCCGCGAAATAAAGCGCACCGGATGCCAGATCGCTGACGAAGCCACCGTAATTGATCAGAGTGGTGAGGATGTCGCCCTTCTCCGGAGTAAACATCATCCCGCGCATGAACAACCCGAATACGAACATCAGCGTGACCGACGCGAGAATCAAAGCGCCACGGCCTCGTTTCTTCAGGATGAAATGCCCGCCCCCAGGAATGATCCAGGCAACGAGAACGGCCGGCAGCCATACGCTCAGCGGCGGCATGGTCTCGGCGGTTTGAGCAGCAGTTTGCGATTGAGCCATTCTTTAAAGTGTTAGTACGAGGTTATCACGTGGCGGTTTCGCGGAATCCGCCAGTCTAGCGCTCGCCCCACTTCAATTTCTGCCGCAGAACATCGAAGAACGACTTGTCAGGCGACCGGATCAGCAACACATCGAAATCCGCAATCCCGCACTCCACCGTATCCCCCGCCTCCAGCGGACTACCCACCTGACCATCGACCGTGAGATACGATCCTTCGTCGTTCGACCGGCTCACAACCCTGATCCCCATTTCAGAAGGAATAATGATCGGCCGGTTAGTCAGAGTATGTGGACAAATCGGAGTCAAACAAATGGCATTGACCGTGGGATAAACAATCGGCCCGCCAGCCGAAAGCGAATACGCCGTGGAACCAGTGGGCGTCGAAATGATCAGACCGTCCGCCTTATATCCGCAAACAAAACTATCGCCAGCCCAGGTCTCCAGATCCACAATGCGCGCAATGGCGGACTTTGCGATCACAACATCATTGAGCGCCTGATACTCAGCGACCGTGGTTCCGTTGCGAACCACTGAAACCCGCAACATCTTCCGCCGCGTGATGTGATGCGAACCGGTCAGAGCGCGCTCCAGCTCAGGGAAAAGACCGTCCTGCGTAATGGCAGTCAGGAAACCCAGCCCGCCCAGATTTACCGCGAGCAGAGGAATGGCACGACTTCCCACGGCTCGTGCAGCAGAAAGCAGCGTGCCGTCGCCACCCAGCACAACCGCCAGCTCGCAGCCTTCCGCAACGTGCGCGCGATCAAGCCCTACCAGCATGCCCGCGTAGTGCGCCGTCTCATTGTCGAGACGCGTATCAATTCCCCTCGCATGCAGCCAGGCGAGAACTTCCGGCACCAGCTTTTGGGCCGGTGGTGAATTTGGCTTCGAGAAAATCCCTACTGCCTTAACGGTGGCCATAAAGCAGAAATTCCTTGTTCCCTTCCGCGCCTGTTATCGGACTTTCCATGATCTCCGTTTTGAATCCCAGCTCCGTGGCGGCTGCGCGGAGTTTTTCGCACACCGCTTCGTGCTGCGCGGCATCCCGCACGATCCCGCCTTTGCCAACCTGGCCCTTACCCACTTCGAATTGCGGCTTGACTAACACTACTATGATTCCATCTCCTGGTCTTAACACCCGCATCATGGCGGGTAGAATCAACGTCGCCGAAATAAAACTTACGTCACAAACCGCAATATCGACAGGCTCGCCGAGATCTGAAAGCTCCGCATACCGCGCATTCAACCTCTCATGCACGACGACTCGTGAATCATTCCGAAGTTTCCAGTCAAGCTGACCGGTTCCCACGTCAATCGCATGTACTCGCGCAGCCCCTGCTTGAAGAAGGCAATCCGTGAAACCGCCTGTAGACGAGCCGAAGTCCGCACATACCAGACCTTTCACGTGGATGCCAAATTGCGTCAGAGCGCCTTCGAGTTTCAAGCCGCCGCGCCCCACATAACGCATCTTCGCGGTTACTTCGACGCGGGCATCGGCAGGAACCGTCTGCCCTGCCTTCGACGCTTTTTGACCGTTCACCAGAACTTCGCCCGCCATAATGAGGGCCTGCGCTTTCTCCCGCGTCTCAGCCAGACCGTAATCGACAAGCCACCTGTCGAGCCGTGATTTCACGACTTTCTGTGAACGATCAGATCGGCAATCTCATGCAGCCGCTGCGCGCGATCGCCGAAGAGTTGCAGGGCCTCGTGAGAACGGGCGCATTCTTCATGAGCCATCCGCCGCGAATTCTCCAGTCCATAGACGGCTGGGAAAGTGATTTTCCCCTGCGCAGCGTCCTTGCCCGCAGTCTTCCCCAGCGATTCGGACGATTCTTCTACGTCGAGAATGTCATCCACGATCTGGAACGCAAGGCCCACGTGTTCCCCGTAACTGGACAGCGCCGACGCTTCATCCGGATTAGCGCCCGCGCAGATCCCGCCCATCCGCACACTGGCTCGCAGCAACGCCCCTGTTTTTGCACGATGAATTAATTCCAGCAATTCGGGGGTCGGAGCTTGTTTCTCGCCCTCAATGTCTGTGACTTGCCCGCCGATCATCCCGTCAACCGTCCCGGCCGAGAACGACAGTTCTTTCACCAGCGCAACAATTCGGGATGGTTCGAGGCCCGCGATTGACACCAGCGTCTGCATGGCAAGCGTAAACAAGGCGTCGCCCGCAAGAATTGCCATAGCTTCACCGAAGACTTTGTGGCACGTCGGTTTGCCGCGGCGAAAATCGTCGTTATCGAGCGCAGGCAAATCGTCATGGATGAGCGAATAAGTGTGGATCATCTCGAGCGCACAACCCGCTTCGAGAGCGCCCGTAGCCCTTTCTGAAACAGCGGCAGCACCCTGGAGGCACAGAATCGGACGAATACGCTTCCCGCCTGCAAACAGGCTGTAACGCACGGCACGATGAATGGTCTCCGGATGCGCCTCGGCAGGCGGCGTGAGACGGTCGAGCGCGGCGTCTACGCGAGCCTGTTCGGTTATCAGAAATTCCGCAAGCGATGTTGTCCTAATCACTTCTCGGGACGGAACGGTTCGGGCTGGTATGTTCCCTCCCTGCGGACGAGCATTTCCACACGCGTCTCTGCTTCTTCCAGTTGTTTGCGGCAAGTGTCGCTCAATTGCATGCCGCGCGCGAATAATTCGAGCGATCGGTCAAGCGGCAGATCTCCGGCTTCAAGATCTTTCACCACTTTTTCCAGCTCGGCGAGCGAGGATTCAAAGCTCGGCACTGACTCGGTGCCTTGCGGACTTTCGGGCATCGGACCATTTTACCCGGTCGCTACCACGGGAGACCTGTGGCGACAGCCGCGGTTGCCTATTTCTTACGGCCGAACAATGCGTTGACGCGGGCTTTCGCTCTATCCAGTAAACCCTTCGGTGCCGGTTCCGGCGTCTCCACCGCAGGTAGATTCTGTGGAGCGGATTCCATGTCAGACGTCTTTTGACAGGGTGTATCGCCGGACGCTCGCACCGCGTTTCCCGTCATCACAAACTGCTTTCGGACCAGGCCGGAGGGCTTCTCCAGACAAAGAGAAAACTCGCCAGACTTCGCAATCACCGGGAAGAATCCGCGCTCGCGCCGCTGAATGTAGGCGGTCTCATACCGGTGATGGCGCAGACTCCACGTAAAGACCCGGAAACTGTCGAAATCGTGATCTTCGCCCAGATTTTCGGAAGTAGTCCACAGCCAGATATCCTTCTTCTCTCCTGCGTCCGCCGTCTTGCCGATCGAGAAATACGAAGTGATACGATGCCCCTCGGCATACTGAGCAACCTCATCGGGTATCAACAAATAAATCGAGCTCGTGAGGACCCATCCGCTTTGATCCGAACTGGTGCGGATAAGGGTCCAGTCGTCGCTTGTGACGGGTGCGGACTCGACTGCCGGCTGCGGCAAATCCGGTTCATGGCTGCCCAGTGTGGCCCAGTCGGACGGCGGCGCCGGAACAGCAGGAGGTGGCAGAATCAGATCCGCCTGCGCTTTCTTCTTTCCATTATCTTTTTCTTTGCCGGTCTTCCTGGGGATCTTCGGCGCTTCCGGAATCAGTTCGCGCTTTGGAAGCGCCGCCCGCGCCGCCACCCGGTGGGCAATTGTATCGAATTTCTCGTGCTCTCCCAATTGCACGAAACTGGTGGACTGGCGATTCGGCTCGCTATGAACATTCACCGGTCCGAAAGCTGTCGCCAAACCCTGTGACGGCATTCCAGCCGTTTGTTTTGCAAGGGCGCGCAGCCGCTCCATCTGTGCGGAATCGAGCAATTCGCGATTGCTGGTCCAGCCTTCGACCCCTTTCGCCGTGCGCACGCGATACCAGGAACGTCTCCGCTGACCAATGATTTCGAGCTTGTCACCATGATGGACAATCGCCACCGCGGTAGATTTTGGATCGATTTCCTGATGCAGGCTGAGTGTTACCGGGCCGGCATAGGCGACCCCGAGTGCCGGGCTGCGATCCGGCTGGGGGACGCCGCATCCGCCCAAAGCGATGGCGAAGAAAACTATGTAGAACGATCGAAAACGCGGCATGGGGGGAACAGCTTGCTGCCCTGCTGCCAGCTTAACGCAATGACTGTTCACACCAAAAGGACATGCGGCAATATAGCCGCGTTTTGATTCAGGCCCCGGCAGTAGCGCAGCCACCAGCCAGAACCAGCTTCACCTTGCGCTCGAGCTGTTCCATCGTAAAGGGTTTTATCAAAAGCGAATATCCCTTTTCGACGACATAACGCTGCACTACCTGCGTGCTGTCATAGCCCGACATAAACAGCACTCTGATATCGGGCTTTAGTGCCGCGATATGATCCGCGATCATCGGACCACTCATACCGGGCGCCACAACATCGGTGAGCAGCAATGAAATCTCGGGATGACCTTTGAAAAGCCGTACGGCGTTTTCGCCCGTGTCGGCGCTTACAACCTTGTAACCATTGCGCGTAAGCATGGCCGAAACCAGCTTGCGAATTTCCGGCTCATCATCGACAACGAGTATGGTGTGAGGGCTTACAGAATCAGACATAGCATTACGACCAGCGATGCTGTGATTCTACTGGAGATCTTCGACAAACGTAACTCCCCGGTAACTCTATTATGTACCCTTTCTCACCCGAATCGCCTGATCGCGTTTACAGGTTGCATCGTTCGGCACTTATGATAAGCTCAAAATGCTTTCAGCAGCACGCAGGCGTTGTATTGGGAAGCTGGTGAGAATCCAGCACGGCCCCGCCACTGTAAGCGCCGAGGATTTCGCTCTTGTCAGGTTAACTCTGACGCCACTGTCCCTCAAACGGATGGGAAGGCGAGCAACTTCCGATGACGCGCAAGTCAGGAGACCGGCCCGCGTGATTCCGGCATAACGCCGGAAACAATGCCGTGAAGCGGAAAGGACGGCAGCTCGGGGCTGCCTGATATGAAATTCAAAAAAGCAGAAGTGTCTCGATTTGCGCCGGTGCTCGCCTGTTTGGCGTTCGCATTTTCGGCTGGCATGGCGCCGCTCCTGGCGGCGGAAGTGAAAGGAATCGTACTCGATCCAACAGGCGCTCCGGTAGCCGGCGCTCAAGTAGCCGCGATCAATCAGGTCGGCGTCATCGTCGAACAAATTACCGACGACAACGGTGGCTACGATTTCAACGTCTCACCGCTGTTCGAAGGCGTACAACTGCGCGTAACGGCGCCAGGTTTCCAAACCGTGACGGTTCCCGAAGGGGCTAATACCATTCGTCTCGCGCTTGCCCCGCAAACCGATTCCATTCGTGTAACCGGATCGGCGATCGATATTCCAGCCAGCCAGCAGGGCACCAGCGTCAGCGTGATTACCAGCCAGGAAATTCGCGAGCGCAACGAAGCACAGACCGTCGATCTGATGCGCGAGCTTCCCGGCATGGTGTTTGCGCAGGATGGGGCGCGCGGATCGGTGGCGGACCTCTTCGTGCGCGGCGGTAGTTCGAATTACAACCTCGTCATGCTCAATGGCATTCCGATTAACAGCTTCTATTACGGCGGACTTTTCGATTTTTCGCAGATCCCCGCGGACTTCATCGAGCAGATTGACGTAGCGCGCGGGCCCCAATCGGCGATCTACGGTTCGTACGCCATCGGGAGCGTGGTCAATTTTGTCACCCGCTCGCCTGAGAACGGACCCGCACTCGACGTGGTTGCGGAAGGTGGCACCCATGACGAGAATCGGTTTTCGCTCAGCGGCTCCGACCTGTACAAGGGCTGGGGTGTGGCCGGGTCGTTTTCGAGCCTCCTCGCCAACGGGCCCGTGCGCAACAGCGATTACCGCGACGACAACGGGTTTCTTTCCCTGGAACATCGCTGGTATACGCAAAGCCTTTTCGCTTTTGGCGATTTCAATTCCAACAATGTGGGCGAGCCCGGCCCCTATGGATCCAATCCCCAGGGATTATTCACCGGCATCGATCTGATAAGCCGAAGCAAAAACAACACCTCCACTTACGGAGTGCACTATCAGGACGACTTCACCCCCGGAATCCGGCTCGATGTGACGACTGGTTTCCTGCTCAACAACAGCTTCTATGTAAGTCCATACGGCGATAGTTTCAACAAAGACATTCGCGCTTACGGCGATGCGCGCGGAACCTTTCACGTGATGTCGTTCTGGACGCTCGCCGGCGGATTTTCCTTCGCTCGCGAGGAGATGAAGAACACCTACGTCGCCACCACCAACGGCTATATTTTTCCGCTGCGGCGTGACAATGAAGGCATCTATCTCGACAACCACTTCGCTTTTTTTAACAAGCTGTTTATAAACGCCGGCGTGCGCGAAGAAATCTATCAGACTGCGTTCGTACCCGGCGATGCGTATGGCTATCCGGCGCGACCGGACTTCCCTGCCCGCACCGATTCCCGCTTGAATCCGAAAATTTCCGGTGCTTACCTCGCAATGCCAACGCTGCGAATTCATGCTTCCTTCGGGACCGGGATACGGCCGCCGGGCGGTTCCGATCTGGCTTTTACCAATAACCCTGCACTCAAACCGGAGCGAACAGAAAGCTATGACGTGGGTATCGAAGAACGCTTTCTCGCAGGTAAGGTTTCGCTCGATGCAACCTGGTTCCGCAATCGTTATCGCGATCTGATTGTCGGGCTCGGCGGTTCGCTTGCAAAACTCTCTGCCTACCAGACCGACAATGTCTCGAACGCTCTCGCCAAAGGCGCTGAATTTAGCGCGAAGTATCGGCCCAACACCTGGTTTTCAGCTTCCGCAAACTATACGTGGCTGGAAACGGAGGTGCTGTCACTTAACGGCGGGAGCGGCCTTGTTCAGCAATATTTTTATCTCGGACAACCCCTCCTGCGACAACCCAAGCAATCGGGTTCCGCGGTGGCAACACTCCATTACGGAAAGCTGGACGCCAATATCCTGGCTTACGTACGCGGCCACGATCTCGATGTCGAACCGAACTATGGAGCATCCGCCGGGCTCTACTGGGATGGCGGATATGTCAACGCCGGGATCAATTTGAACTACCGCGTGCGCGGGAATCTGACGGCCTATGTAAACCTGCGCAACGCCCTGGACCGTCATTATGAGGAAATTTACGGCTTCCCGGCGCCATTGTTGAACGTAGTAGCAGGCATGAAATGGAGCCTGGCCCGTGCCAGATAACGACGCATTCGATAAACCCCGCCTTGCCATAAACCGCGTCTACACGCGCGCTGGCGACACTGGCTTGACCAGTCTCGCCGGCGGCCAGCGCCTGCCCAAAAACGATCCACGCATCGAGGCCTATGGAACAGTAGACGAACTGAACAGTTTCATAGGGCTGGCACGGGAATCGGCGCTCGATCTCCCCGAGCTCGCAAGGATTCTCCTGCGAGTGCAACACGAACTCTTCAACCTCGGTTCGATCCTCGCCACCCTGCCAGCGGACGTCCATCCAAACCAGGCCCGCATCACTGCCCGTGACAGCGAGCAACTGGAACGGGAGATCGACCAAATGAACGAAGGGCTCCCGGCACTGCGTTCGTTTGTCCTGCCCGGAGGATGCCGCCTTAACGCCGAATTGCACATCTGCCGCACCATCTGCCGCCGCGCAGAACGGATCTGCGTCACCCTGGCAAAAACCGAGCCGGTGGACGAACTGAATATCCGCTATCTGAATCGCCTGAGCGATGCGCTGTTTGTCTGGAGTCGCTGGGCCAGTCATCAGCTGGGAGCGGCCGAAACGCTTTGGGAACCCAATCAAGCCGCCTCACAAAAGTCGTCGTAAGCGTTAACACCAGAAGCGTTAACACCAGAAGCGTTAACATAGGAGAGACCTTTATGCAGAATCAGAATCAGCCAACCCGGCAACAACGCCCACTCGCGATCGGCTTGACCGTCCTCAGCGCCCTGGGGCGTCTCGTCCCGCACGCTCCGAACGTAACCCCGCTCGGAGGTTCTTGCCTGTTTGCCGGTTCGCGCATCGGCGGGGCGATGGCATATCTGCTTCCGCTGGCCGTCATGCTGGTGACCGACCCGTTTGCTTACTGGGGCCATGGCTACACTCTGGCTTCGCCGGTGATCTACGCAAGCTTCCTGATCAATGTCTGGATCGGACGGCAGCTCCTGGGCGCCTCAAACCGGATTACACCCATTCGCGTGGGCGGCTCCGCGTTCCTTTGCAGCCTTCAGTTCTTCGTGCTGACCAATCTCGCGCTGTGGGTCGGCGGGGTGGCGCGGCACAATCCGATTTACTCGGCCGACTTAGCCGGTTTCGTTCGCTGCTACACGATGGCCCTTCCCTTCTGGGGACGCACCCTGGCGGGCGATCTTCTGTTCTCCGGCGCACTGTTCGGACTCTACGAATTGCTGAGCCGCCGGACCTCTAACTCCATCGTTACCGCAAACGCTTGAAGAAAGCGGTTGTTTCCTGGTCGGGCGGCAAGGATGCCGCCTGGTCACTGCATCGGATTCGCGGCGAATACGAAATTGCGGCGCTTCTTTGCACCGTATCGGAATCCGACAGCGTTGTTCCCATCCACAACGTCCCACAGCGAGCGATCGCATCCCAATCCGATGCGCTCGGTATTTCTCTCTGGACTGTTCCCCTTCCTCAGCCCTGTTCCAACGCTGAATATTCGGCCCGCCTGTTGCCGGTTTGGACACGTGCGTTGAACGAAGGGATCGACACGATCGTGTTTGGCGATCTATTCCTTTCCGACATACGGGAATGGCGCGAGCAACTGCTGGCTGCCACCGGAGTGACTCCCATATTTCCCCTGTGGATGGAGCCAACTGATTCTCTCGCGCTGGAAATGATACGCGGCGGCCTGAAAGCCACGGTGTGTGCGGTGGAACAGGCCAGACTCTCCCCAGAACTGATCGGCAGACCATTCGATGAGACCTTTCTGGCGAGCCTCCCACCCGGTATCGATCGCTGCGGCGAAAACGGCGAGTTCCACACTTTCGTAACCAGCATGCCGGGGTTCGCGCGATGCGCCGAATCGTTTCTCTGATCTCCAGCGCAACCGAAATGGTTGTCGCTCTCGGCGCCCAGGATCTGCTCGTCGGCAGATCGCATGAGTGCGACTATCCACCCTCCATTCGTACTCTCCCGGCATGCACGAAACCGCTTATCGATGTGAATGCGGACAGCCGCACCATCGACCGGCAAGTAAAGAACTCCGCCCGCAACGCGCTGTCAATTTACGAAGTCTTCGATGATGTTCTGGAGCGACTGCAACCTACACATATCCTCACGCAGGTGCAGTGCGATGTTTGCGCGGTGAGTTTGCGGGATGTAGAGCAGTCGATTGCATCGCGCCTCGCCAGTGCACCGCAACTCGTGCCGCTCAATCCCGCCTCGCTCAACGATATCTGGACGGATCTGCGCAGCGTCGGAACAGCAGTTGGAATTTCCGCCGAGCCTCTGATTACATCGCTTCAGGATCGGATGAAAGAGTACGCCAAACCAGCTAGTCTGCGCGTCGCCTGCATCGAATGGATCGAGCCTCTGATGGCGGCAGGAAACTGGACTCCGGAACTGATCGCCATCGCCGGTGGTCTGGATGTATTCGGCAAGCCCGGAATTCATTCCCCATGGATCGGATGGGAAGACCTGGTCGCCGAAAATCCCGATGTAATCATCATTGCCCCATGCGGATTCGACATCCCCCGTACCCGCGCTGAACTGCACTGGCTAACCGACCGCGAAGATTTCGCGAAACTCACCGGCCGCATCTATGTAGCCGATGGAAACCAGTTCTTCAACCGGCCCGGACCCCGCGTCCTTGAAACCACGCAAATCATCGCCGAGATGCTGCATGGCGAGACAGCGAACTTTCGCGGTATCGGCTGGGAAACGCTCTGAAATGTCACTAATTTTTCTCGGAACCTGACAGCTAAGGTGGGGCGGACCCCCGGGTCCGCGCCGGACGCCCTCGTCCGGCCTCTTCTTACCAGTCAATCTTCTAACCCTTAGCCGATTTCGCGGCAACCGGCAGAGGCTCAGCCGTCATCGACGCGTATGCTTTGAGCGCATCACGCGCGATGGAATCCCATCCGAATCTTATTTCGGCCGTCCGCCGGGCTTCCGCCGCCATGCGAGAGCGCGTAACTTCATCCGCCAGCAGACCCACAATCGCCCCGGCAAAATCCGGACCCAATCCAGCCACCATGAGCTCCCGGCCGTGGACAAGTTTCAACCCCGCACATCCGGCAGGAGTGCTCACAATAGCCCGGGCACAGGCCATTGCCTCCATCAGCTTGATATTTGTTCCCGCCGATACAGGCAGCGGAATAACAACCACATCTGCCCGACGATACGCAGGCCGCACGTCTTCCACAAAACCCTGAATGTGGATACGCGGATCGCACGTCAGGAGATTACCCTTCCCCGCAACTTCCACCACCCGTTCGTGGTTCGGGCCCGCAATCACATGCAGAACAGCATTCGGAAAGGATTGCCAGACTTCCGGCATAATCGTATTCTGAAGTTCTTCAAACGCCAGCAGGTTAGGCAGGTGCCTGAAGGACCCCACGAACAGTACCTCTAACGGACCCTCTTCTTTAACCTCCGGCTGGAATCGCCGAAGATCGACACCGTTGGGTACCACCCTTGTGCGGCCTTGCGACGCCCCGTACTTTACCGCGACCGCCTTGTCTTGTTCCGACATCGTCCAGACTGCGCTGGTACATTGCAGGGCTTCGCGTTCAAATTCAAGCCAGCGCTGAAATTCCCGCCGAGCCCCG
>Ga0182013_10005605_pt1 | contig 14544 bp, 12 predicted proteins | sample 612S2MmetaG_FD_120487 | JGI IMG/M metagenome (GOLD analysis project Ga0182013, IMG submission 120487) | Permafrost microbial communities from Stordalen Mire, Sweden - 612S2M metaG | ecosystem: Environmental > Terrestrial > Soil > Wetlands > Permafrost | place: Sweden: Stordalen | collected... | reverse complement strand
GTTGTCGGTCGAGCTTGGGACGCGTTCCGAATGCGCTGATGCGGGACTACTATTTGCAGCGGGCTTCGGCTGGCCTGATCATCTCCGAGGCGACCTCCGTCACGCCAATGGGGGTTGGATATCCGGACACTCCGGGCGTCTGGTCGAAAGAGCAAACCGAAGGTTGGGGCGCGATCACGCGCGCCGTGCATGACGCAGGTGGCCGCATCATGCTGCAATTGTGGCATGTCGGGCGCGTTTCGCACCCGATCTATCTCGACGGAGCGCAGCCCGTCGCGCCGAGCGCCATCGCCACAAAAGGTCATGTAAGCCTGCTGCGGCCCAAACAGCCCTATCCTGTCCCGCGAGCACTGGAGTTTTCGGAAATTCCTGGCGTCGTCGAAGCCTATCGCCGGGGCGCGGAGAACGCGAAGCGCTCCGGTTTCGATGGCGTCGAGATCCATGGGGCGAATGGCTATCTGCTCGACCAGTTCCTCCAGGACAGCGCGAACAAACGGACGGACCATTATGGCGGCTCGATCGAAAACCGGGCGCGTCTCATGCTGGAAGTGACGGACGCAGTCGTCGAGGTTTGGGGCCCGGGGCGCGTCGGCATGCATCTGGCGCCGCGCGGTGACGCTCATTCCATGGGCGATTCCGATGCCAAGACCACCTTCGGATATGTCGCGCGCGAACTCGGCAAACGCGGGATCGCCTTCATTTGCGCGAGAGAACACCAAGGCCCCGACGCGCTGGCGCCTTATCTAAAAAAGCAATTCGGCGGCCCCTACATCGTCAACGAAAATTTCACTCTGGAGAGCGCCGAGGCCGCTATCGCGGCGGGCGACGCCGACGCCGTCGCCTTCGGCAAGCTGTTCATCGCCAATCCGGACCTGCCAGACCGCTTCCGTCGCCACGCGCCGCTGAACGAGCCCAAACCCGAGACCTTTTACGCCCAAGGGCCCGAAGGCTACATCGATTATCCCAAGCTCGCCGACGCCTGAGCCTGCCCCGGCGGCCGCACATTCAGCGCGTTGTTCAAGACGTGCCGACGATCACGCAATTACGAAAAATCGGACATTTCGCCATTCTCTAAAATATCACCTTTGTTAAAATCCTAATCCTTGTGGGTGTCAGCTCCTGCGTCCATGCTCGTCACGATAATTTTGTCAACTCGGTTTTTATCCATGTCGACCACCTCGAATCGGAGGTCTTCGCTGAGAAACCGATCTCCGACTTGCGGCACGCGCCCAAGCCGCATCATCACAAAGCCACCGAGGGTCCGGTAGGCGTGTATTCCCTCACCAGGCAGCTTGAAATCGCGCTTTATCGCGTCCCTGAAACGCTCAATCGGAATGTCGCCGTCGACCAGCCATGATCCGTCTTCCCTTTGCAGGATTTCTGGCTGTAACTGATCTTCAACAGTCGCAACGTCTCCGACCAGGACCCCCATGGCATCATTGATCGTCACCAATCCCTGAATCTCACCAAATTCATCGATCACAAGTGCAAAATGCTGGCGGTGTTGCTTGAATTCCTCCAGCAATTCGATCACCGTCAGCGTTTCCGGCACATACAGCGGCTTGCTGGCGCCTCTGGCCAAATCAATGGGTTTGCCTTCAAGCGAAGCATCCAACACGGACTTCGCTCGAATTACCCCGGTCACCTCGCCGAGGCCTCCCTTGCAGATTAGAAACCGCGAGTGATCGCTGAACAACAGTTTTTGACGGTTGGTTTCAAACGAGTCGTTCAGGTCGAAGTAGATGATATCGCTGCGAGGCGTCATGACGCTCTTGATCGATTGGTCGTCCAGCCGAAAAACGCGGGACACCAGCGCTTGCTCGTGCTCCTCGAACACGCCCGCTTCGGCGCCCTGCGCCATAAGAACCTTGATCTCTTCCTCGGTCACGGGAGGATTCGATGGCGCACGCACTCTGAGCAGCCAAAGCACCAGATCGGTTGCGTTACCGATCAGCCACACGAGCGGAAAAGCGATAGCCGATATAAGCTCCATTGGCCGCGCCAAGATGCAGGCGATGCCTTCCGGATTCAGAAGCGCCAAGCGTTTGGGCGCTAACTCGCCGAAAATCAACGAGAACAGACCTATGCCAGTCACGGGCATCCAAAACGCCAGTCGGCCGGCATAAGGCCCCAGCCACTCGCTCCCGGACATGCTTTCGGCAACCAAATCCGACAGTGTGGCTTCGCCGATCGCGCCGCTTAGAACTGAGATAATGGTAATGCCGAACTGAACGGTCGAAAGAAAGTTCGCGGGCTTGTTGGCGAGTGAAAGCGCCCGGTCGGCGCCTGCTCGACCTTCTTCGCTCCACTGCTGCAACCGCGCCTTGCGTGCCGACACAATCGCCATTTCCGACATGACGAAGACGCCACTCAAGATAATCAGAAACGCGAGAACGATCATCGTCATCATCTGCTTCTCCTTCAGAGTCGTCATCGACTCGTGTCTTGATCGACTCTGGCGTCGCCAGTGTGCGCTGAGAATTTGCGAGATTATAGGCTAGCGCATAAAGCTGGAGATGGACGGTATGGGATGAAACTTCAATTTCCGCATTGGCGCGTCTCCGCCTCTCGCGCCACTAGGAGTGAGGCTGGCTAACGGAGCAGACCCCCCATGCCGCTCACGCCCAGTCACTGCCGAGTTTGACCCGAAGCAGCCCTCAAACGACACGACGGCATGGGCGAACTCAAAGCCCCCACCTGCGTATGAACCAGACTTTCACAAAATGCGTGAGAACCGCGTAGGTCAGCAGCATGGCGCTGACCAGCGGCCAATAGAGCGAGGGGAGCGGCGTGAACCCCAGCACCGAGCCCATCCAAGTGTATGGCAGCGTGATCCCGATCGCACAAATGATGACGGTCGTCGCGATGAGGGCGGGGCTCGCGCGGCTTTCCAAGAACGGGATTCTTGCCGTCCTGATGATGTGGATGATCAGTGTTTGCGTCAGGAGAGATTCGACGAACCATCCAGTCTGGAACAGCGACGGATTGGTCCAGGAGTCGAAGACGAACAACATCATGCCATAGGTGGCGTAATCGAAGATCGAGCTGATTGGTCCGATAAAGATCATGAATTTGAATATGTTGCTGATGTCCCACTTTCGCGGCGACGCCAGATATTCTTCATCGACGTTATCCGTTGGAATTGTCGTCTGCGAGAAGTCATAGAGGAGATTGTTGGTCAAGACTTGTATGGGCGCCATCGGCAGAAAGGGCAAGAATATGCTCGCGCCGAGCACGCTGAACATGTTCCCGAAATTCGAGCTGGCTCCCATCTTGATGTATTTTGTGATATTCGCGAAAACTCTTCGACCCTCGATCACTCCCTCATCCAAAACGAGCAGGCTTTTTTCGAGCAGAATTATGTCGGCGGATTCCTTGGCGATGTCGACGGCGGTATCGACCGATATCCCCACGTCCGCGACCTTCAAAGCTGGCCCATCGTTGATTCCATCACCGAGATAGCCGACGACATGTCCTTTGCGATGCAGGGCCTCGATGACTTTGGCTTTCTGCGGCGGCGACAATTTCGCGAACACAATCGTAGTCGTTGCAAGGTCCGATAGCGCGTCGTCGCTCATATGCTCGATCTCCGATCCGAGCACGATGCGATCGACCGTCAGGCCGACGTCCTTACATATTTTGCGCGTGACGATCTCATTGTCGCCCGTAAGGATCTTGACGGAAACCCCGGCCTTGGCGAGATCCGCTATAGCCTGCGCCGCGCTCTCCTTCGGGGGATCGAGAAAAGCAATATAGCCGAGAAGCGTCAGATCGCTCTCGTCGGCGACGGCGTAGACTGTTTGCTCCGGCGGCATCTCCTTGTAAGCGACGGCAATCACTCGAAAGCCATCGGCATTTAGTTCCGCCGTCTCGCGCTTGGCGGAGTCGAAATGGGACGTGTCCAAGAGTCCACAATCGGTCCCTGCTTCGTAACGCTTGGAGACTGAAAACACCTCCTCCACCGCGCCCTTGCAGATGAGCAAATGTTTTCCATCATCGCCCTGGACGAGGACAGACAATCGCCTGCGATTGAAATCGAAGGGAATTTCGTCGATTTTCTTGAATTGATGATCTGGGTGAAGCGCGGCCGCCAATTCGTGGTGTTCGAGAACCGCGATGTCGAGCAGGTTCTTGAGTCCGGATTGGAAGTGGCTGTTGAGATAGGCGTATTGGAGAACTCGATCCGAGTCTTCGCCATATATGTCCAGACAGCGCTTCAAAATAATTCGATCTTGCGTCAGCGTGCCGGTCTTATCCGTGCATAGAACATCCATGGCGCCGAAGTTCTGGATGGCGTTGAGGCGTTTCACGATCACCTTTTTGCGCGACATGGCGATCGCGCCTTTGGCGAGGTTCACCGTCACAATCATTGGCAACATCTCTGGCGTCAGTCCAACGGCCACCGCCACCGCGAAGAGGAGCGCCTCCAGCCAATCATGTTTCGTCAGGCCATTGATCAGGAAAACTGTGGGAACCATCACCAAAATGAAGCGGATCATCAGCCAAGTGAACCTGTTGATACCCTGGTCGAAGGCGGTCGGCACGCGCTGCCCAGCGATCTGGTGAGCAAGCTGGCCAAAAAACGTTTTTGGGCCAGTCCGCAGGATCACGCCCGTGGCGAAGCCTGAGACGACGTTCGCGCCCATGAAACAAATGTTCGGCAGGTCGAAGGGATCCTCGCAATCGTGATCGCTCGCATGCGCATATTTCTCGGCCGGCATAGCTTCGCCGGTCAGCGTCGATTGGTTGATGAAAAGATCTTTGGCTTCGAGCAGGCGGAGTTCGGCCGGAATTATATCGCCCGCGGAAAGCCGAACGAGATCTCCCGGCACGAGTTGCTCAATGGGAATTTCTACAAACGGGTTTTTCGCATCGTTTGGGGTGCGCCTGACGCTCGCCGTCGTGTGAACCATGGCGCGCAATTTGGCGGCCGCCTCGTTCGATCGGTGTTCTTGGATGAAGGCGGTCACGATCGCAAGGACCACCATCGAGGCGATGACGACGGCGGCGCGGACGTCCCCCGAAAAATATGAAACGGTCGCCAAGCAGAGCAGCAGCGCGTTCAGCGGATTCCGAGCGCGACTCCAAAGTTCTTGAAGGATGGTCGCCTTGGCTTCGCGGGCGACGAGATTGGGTCCGAATTTCGTCAGACGTGTGTCGGCCTCCGCTTTAGACAGGCCTTCGAGACTGGATTCTGCCCTCGCGCAGGCGTCGCTCGGCTGTAGTCGACTGACCTCGGCGAGATAACCGTCGCGGGGACGAGCATGTTGGTCGGCCCCGGAAACCCGGGATTTGTCGGCCGGCTTCGAGCGGAAGTTTATAAGAAGTATTGCGAAGAGCCCACCCAATGCGACGAGCGCAAGAAGCGCCAGCAACATTGGACTTGCCCTAAGCGCAGGCGCAGGCGCAGGTGCGGGTGCAGGTGAGGAGGCGGCGGTCGGAGGCGCCGCGGTTGGAGGCGCCGCGGTTGGAGGCGTGGCGGTTGGAGGCGTGGCGCTCTGGGCGATGAGCTCATTTACCTCATTGAGAATGTCTTTCGCCGCGGTGAGCTGTGGGGCGACTCTCAACACGGCTTCGAGGTCTTGCTTGGCGCGCTCGAGATCGTGTTTGCCGCGATGAGCGTTGGCCCGGCCGAGGAAGGCGTTCCCATTTCCGGGATCGATCTGGATCGCCGTGTCGTAATCCGCGATAGCGCGATCCAACTCGCCATTGGCAAGATAGATCGACGCGCGCGCCGTGAGTGCTGGCGCCGACTTCGGATCGAGCCCCAGCGCCTTGTCCAGATCGGCGAGAGCGCGATCATACTCGCCTTTGCCCTGATAACCGGAGGCCCGATTGATATAGGCCGTAATCTGATGGCTCTTGGCCACCCGATTTCCGCGCGTGATCAGCTGCGAGCAGCTTACGATCCGCGCGTCGAGGTCTGCGCCGCTGCATCCATCCCAGAGATCGCTTTTGGCCAAAGCCACTCCGCTATGCGAAATGCCCCCCAAAATCAAAAGCCCGACACATATGAGGCGGGAAAACAAGATCAATTTCACTAAGGCGCGATAAAGCGAAAGGTGCACCATCTCGCAACTCCCAAGATCTTTCGGGTGCGCCTTGCCGCGCATGATCCCCACCTCGCCTGTTTAAATCTCCTCATGGCAGCGCATCTCCCTTTCTCTGGTCAGCTCCGTGAAAAGTGGCCCTCCCTGAGGAGTGGCCTCTGGAGCCGTGCGCGAGCGGAGAAATCTGCCCCTAGGTTTCCGGCGGTGTTCTGCGAGGACATACAGCGTTGCACTCTCCAGCACGAAACAAGATGGCCCCACCCGATGACCGCTCTTGGCGCATAGCTGCGGTTGATGACGGGCTGTCGCGCCAAGGATTTGTGGCAGTGCAATCGTTGTTCCGACGGACTGCTTAAGCCAGCATTTTTCGGAAAGACTGCCGGGTGACGGCCATCTTTATTTGCGAGCCTTTCGAGCGGCGTAACGGGCGTCCCTGGCCGCCTTGCGTTCGGCGGCAGAAGCAATCTCTCGCACGACCTGTTCTGCAGCTTTCGCATCGCGATCAGCCTGTTCGGCTTTCAGGATGATTTCGCGAGCGGCTCGGTCTTTGGTCGCACGGACCTGATCGGCTAACCTGGCGGCTTCGCGTTCGGCAGCACGCAGATCGCGCGCGGCAATGATCGCCTGCCGGGTGGCCCCCCGCTCGGCAGCGCCCTGGTCGATCTGGGCTGTCATGGCGCGGAACTTTTCCAGCTTGGCTTTTTTCGCGGCCTCGGCGGCTTTTCGGCGCTCGTCAAAATTGGTGTTCTTAAAAATGGCCATTCCCTCGCGCCCTTGTTTACACCGGTTGTTTCATTTTTGGTGTTCGTGATATTTAAGGCATTATCTCGCTTAGACAAAGCCAGCCCAATACGCTGGGTCGGGAGAAAACGGTTGGCCATCTCGTCCCCATAGGCCCCGATGACGAAACGCACCGATCCGCCAAAGGCGAGCGACGAGCAAGTTCGGGCTTTGCTGGAACGTCATAAATGCCCGGCGCCGTTCCATGGGGTCCGCACGAGGTTCCCGGGAAACATCGCCACGCCCTCCATATCAGCCTCGCCGATAAGCGTGGTCGAGGATCTGCGGGGCGGCGAACTGCCGGAATTCGACAACTTGGATGAAGCAAGAGAGCTGATCGCCGCGCTCGTTTCACGCCTTTGGAACCGACCGCCCCCCATCAAGACCGGAACTCGCCCTTCGGCCTGATGCGCGTTGAAACCGCACCGACGCGGGAGGGACTGGCGGCTATGGCGCTTATTCGCCGACAGGAGCTTGACGGCTTTGTCGAGGGGCTGTTTGGACGAGAAGAGGCAATTGACCTCCCGGAGCGCGCCCATCGAAGTCTCGACCTGTTGGGAGAAATGCGCGCGATGTTTGCGGCAGTGAATGAGGTCGCGACGGACCTGAGCAAGCCCGCGAACGACAAGAGTTCGGCGCGTTCAAAGTCCGCTCCAAGCGTGAGCGTGTCGGGCGCAATCCCAAGACTGGAGTTGAAGCTCCAATTACGCCGCGTAAGGTTTTGACCTTCAAAGCGTCGCCCGTGCTCGTGGCTCGGGTCAACGGCGAGGCGATCAATGATGAGGCAGAGTGATCGCTTCGAAGCCCGTCAGCCTTGCGGAGCCGCACGCTGGACCTTCGCCTTAATCGTCCGCACATCGAACGGGTCAGGATGTGTATCCCGCCCGAACTTCTCGTCGATTGCCCCTTTGTCGCCCTCAATATGCAGCTTTATGGCTTCTGACTGACGGGCTAAAAAACTGGAGAGTTGTTCAGCGCCAACCTTGACTCGGCGGTCGCCGTCGCTCGGGCATATATTCCCGACGCTTGACCGAGAAGCCTCGATGCCGAGCTTGAGTAGCTCTCCGTGTATGCGAGGCGCGCCCCACGGTGGGTTGACCAAGCTCATATCGCGGATCAGCTGGCGGATTTCCAGCTGGACCTTCGGTCTGCCGCGGCGAGATCGCGATTTCCATCGCCAGAACAATCGAAATCCGCCGCGATGCCAGCGGATCGCCGTTTCCGGCTCCACAATCGTCAGTGCGTCCACGACACGCGGTGCAATCTGAAAGAGGCCAACGAAAATCAGGCGATCGAAATTACTGAAAGCCGAGCGCTTCGGAAATTTCCTTCGGAGCACGTTGAGCTGGCAGCGCAACGTCAAGATCTCCGGCTCGAGCGAAGCACTTGATCGGAGTACCTCAATAACTGCCCAGCAGATCAGTTTGAGCACGTCCGCAATGGGACAAAGCATCGCCCAATTCGCGGTCGCGCGCCAGCCGGATGGAGTTTACGACAGGGACAGGCATGATTGCGCACAAAGGCGCGCCAACCCTAACTCAGCGGCTCCGGTCGCTTGGACATATATTTACTGACGCTTGACTGAGAAACCTCGAACCCGAGCTTGAGCAACTCGCCATGGATGACCTTGCCGGCGTTTAGCGTCTCCCTTCCGGGCCTTGTCACCTTCGACGCTTGCCAGACTTGTCCCTCGTAAACGGCATCCCTTGCGCCTCTCACTCGACAACCTGACAACGCATCTTCGAGTTGGACCTAGCGATTGCCCGAGACCGATCACGGCGGCTATGCGCCCATCGATACCTTCCGCTGCCGGTAGTGCTGGACGGTATCCAGAATATCCCAGGCAAACGCGCCGCCGTCGCGGGCAAACTCTTCATGGTCGCGGTAGCCCGCGATATGTAATGCAATCTGTTTGGCAATTACCAGCGTCGCCCGCCGCCATTCGTCCTTGGTCGGTGGCGCCCACGGGATTTCTCGAGCTGGCTCATCATTGAAGGTTGCGATGCAAGCCTCAACGAGCGCTGGGTGAGCTTGCCCCCTATGGCTCCACGTCGCCGCCGGCGCAATTTGACGGACGATTACATTGCCCATCGCTCCCTCCCATGATTCCCGCGCTCGGCCTCGCGCGAGGCTCCTTAGCTGCGACATGGGACGAGGCAAATAAATATCAAGCGGGACAGCAACTTAATAAGTTGTTTATTGCGGCGGAGGGCCTATTTGCCCAAAGACACATCGTTGAGGCCGGAAGCATTCGGAACTGGGAGATAGCCTATGGAGATCGGCGATCTCTTTCGAGATGCCTATGAGCGGGGCTCGAAGGTTGGGGCGTGGCCTTTCTTTGCAAAAGGGGCCTCGAGTGCTTTCGCCAATTAGCCGAGAATGGTCCATAATTTCGGGAGATGGACCTCCGTTGATTCTCACTCCGGACTGCGAAAAATGAACATTCTGATGGAAAAGCACGGAGAAAAAATCGTTCTCAGCCTGAAGCAGGAACGCATCGACGCACATAACGCCAGCGAATTGAAAGATCTTTTTCTCAAGGTGCTAGAGCAGGAAGACGGCCACGATCTTATTATTGACCTCGATCAGGTCCAGTTCATCGACAGTTCTGGATTGGGGGCGTTACTTTCGGGGTTAAAGAACGCGGGCCTGCGCTCGCGAGGGTTCATTCTGGCAGGGCTTCAACCTCGAGTTCGGTCGATGTTCGAACTCACGCGGTTACACCGCGTCTTTGACATATATCCCAAGCTCGAGGAAGCCTTGAGCGTGTAAGGGTTTGCCGCCTAATGGGGCGCGGATTGGCCGAGAAATTACAACGAGACGATAACCCCGAGTCGCTTCATAACCTGAAGAAATGTGAACCGACTGCGGCGCGGAGATTCTCATGTGTGGAGCATCCGAGAATATCATGAACGTGGACATCGTGGTGCCCAACCAAACTCGCTACCTAAGCTTGATTGGCAACATTGCCGAGCAGATCGCGAAGCAACTGGATACCGGCAATGGAGACCGCGACACGCTTGCCTACCACCTTGATCTGGCGCTAACCGAAGCCATGGCGAACGCTATCCAACATGGGTGTCCCGCCGACACACAGCAATCCGTGCGGGTATGTCTTTCCTTCGACGACAAGACCTTGTGCGTCAAGGTGTTCGATCACGGACAGGGCTTCGATCTAGAAGCCGTCACAACTCCAGATTTCGTCGATTTGGACGAACGCGGGCGAGGCATTTTCCTTATCCGCTCGCTGATGGATTCCGTCGAATATCGCAAGACGGAGAATGGCAACGTGCTAGAAATGCGCAAGAAGTTCGCTTAAGCCTCGGCGCTTCGTGGCGTTCGCCCGAAGCGTTAATCGTCACCCGAGGCGGATCCAAGATGCCGCCTCCACCCCGATCGAACCATGCCCTGGGAAGACCATCTTCGAACCATACTCGATCGAGCCCTGCGACGATTGCGTATGGAAAAATTGTCGTTACCCTATGAACGTGGGTTCTCTCCCGAATACCGCTCACTCTTTCCGCCACTTCTCGCCATGCGCGACGTCTTTCAGCTCGAAGCCGTGGCGCGAAGCGACCGCGACACGGTTGATCTGCGCAGATCCGGCGGCGTCGCACTTTTCCAGATCAAGATATATGGCACGCGCGAGCGCGGCCTCCACGAACTCATGCCGCTTTTGCAAAACCTTGGTCTGCGCGTCCTCGATCAAATCCAGTTCAAAATCACGCTCGAGGATCATCGCTTTTTCATGCGGGTATTTTCTGTCGAGCCGATGCTCGACGGCTTTGTGGACTTACTGCCTTCGAAGAAACCGCTGTTATCGGCGTTGGACGCGCTTTTATCTGCGCAGGCAGAAAACGACGCCCTTAATGGACTGATCTTGCTGACAGGCCTCCACTGGAAAGATGTCGATCTGCTCCGGGCTTACCGAAACTATTACCTGCAGCTCGGCGGACGTTTCGGACACTTCCGGTTTCATCGGGCACTCCTCGGTAATCCCGCAATCGCTCGGCTATTGTTTCGCTATTTCGAAGCTCGTTTCGAGCCGGACGGGCGTTGGCGTGACTCCGCGCAACGCGAAGTCGAAGCCTTGACCCCAATCCAGCAGGAGCTTGCTACCGCGCTGGATAACGTCGACGAGATTTATGCGGACCGAATTCTGCGCGACCTCTTCAATCTGATCGACGCCACCTTGCGCACGAACTTTTATCGCCGGCGCGACATGGCGGATCACTTCATCGCCCTCAAAATCAATAGTCTCGGCGTCATCGACATGCCGAACCCGAAGCCGTTCGTCGAGATATACGTTCATTCGCGGACCATGGAAGCAGTGCACTTACGTGGCGCGAAGGTGGCCCGCGGCGGCATTCGTTGGTCGGATCGCCCGGATGATTTTCGCGCCGAAATTCTCGAATTGATGCAGACGCAGATGATCAAGAACGCCTTGATCGCGCCCCAGGGCGCCAAGGGCGGTTTCGTTCTTAAAACTTCCTGCAAGGACCCCAGGGAATGCGCCCGTCTTGGGCAAGACGCCTATGTGACCTTTATGCGAGGTTTGCTGGACCTAACTGATAACCTTGAGGCAACACACGCGGTGCGCCCGCCACTCACTGTCGTCTATGACGACGACGATCCTTATCTAGTGGTCGCGGCAGATAAGGGCACGGCGGGCTGGTCGGATCGCGCTAACGAGGTTGCGGCCGAGTATGGCTACTGGTTAGGAGACGCCTTCGCCACTGGTGGATCGCACGGCTATCACCACAAGCAATTGGGGATCACCGCGCGCGGAGCCTTTGTTTGCCTCAGAAGGCATTTCCTGGAATTCGGCTTGGACATCGACAAGGAGACGTTCAGCGTGGTCGGCGTCGGCAGCATGGACGGCGACGTGTTTGGCAATGGCATGCTGCTGTCTGGCAACATCCGTCTGCAGGGCGCATTCAGCGCCGACTATATCTTCCTCGATCCGGCCCCTGACCGGCAGGCGTCCTTCAACGAACGCAAGCGCCTATTTCAGCTGCAGGGCTCTAGCTGGAAAGATTACGATTCTGCGCTCATTTCGCCAGGAGGAGGAGTGTTTCCCCGCAACGCCAAGGACATTCCGCTCAGCGCCGAGATCCGCACTTGGCTCGGCGTGCGATATTCTTCGATTGACGGAGAAGCGCTGACGCGGCTTTTGCTGACTGCGCCTGTGGACATGTTGTGGCTCGGCGGGATCGGCACTTATGTGAAGGCCAGTTCAGAAATCAATGAAAAGGTGGGCGATCGCGCCAATGACGGGGCGCGGGTGGACGCCAGTCAGTTGCGAGCCAAGGTTGTGGGCGAAGGCGCCAACCTCGGCTTCACGCAAAAGGCGCGCGTCGAATACGCTCTGAACGGCGGCCGCATCAACACAGATGCGGTTGACAATTCGGCGGGCGTGGATCTCTCGGATCACGAAGTCAATCTGAAAATCCTCATGGCGACGCCGTCGCGCCACAGCGGATTCTTTGCGCCCAAGGAAGTGGATCGCAATCGCTTCCTTGCTGAGCTCACCGACGACGTTTGTCATTCCGTGTTGGCGGACAACTATCGGCAAAGCCTCGGCTTGTCGTTGGAAAGTCAACGCTGCCAAGCCGATATCGAGCCATTCATGGAGTTGGCGGATCAACTGGAACACGTCGGAATGTTCGATCGCGGCGCGGAAGCCTTTCCGGTGCGTAAGGAAATTCTCGCTCGCGCGGGTAAGGGATTAACCCGGCCCGAACTGGCCATGCTGATGGCTCACGCCAAGCTGGCGTTGAAGCGGGTTCTGCTGGAGGCCTCCGATTTCCTCGCCGGACAATGGGTCGAAGACATCTTCGCCACTTATTTTCCCTTTCAGGCTCGCGCGCGCTATGCGCCTCATTTGATAGATCATGCCCTCGGGCGAGAAATCGCCGCCACTATGATTTGCAACAAAGTGATCGATCAAGCTGGAGCCGGACTCCTGGTTGGGGCCGAGGAATGGGACGTCACCCGGCTCATCGAAACGGTCCGCGCCTATATCACTTTCGACCTGATCCTGGAGGGGGATCGATGGCGAAAAGCGGTCTATGCGCTGGATGGCAAGACGCCGACCTCTCGCCAATACAAACTCCTGCTGCAACTTGAGGACTCTCTTTCATTCCTGACGCGATGGTCGTTGGACAACGGCCGCAGATTTTCGCCAGAGCCCGAGCTCGTTGGGGGATGGAGAGCCAGTCTGCGGGAGTATCTCGATCATTTGGGAGAAAGCGCCAAATTCGCCGTATTGAATTCCACCGCCCCGGACGCTAGCAGGATGGTGTTTCTCGAAAGATTGCGAGATTTTCCGACCCTGGTGGATTTATCCCGGCGTTCGCGCGAAAAACTGCGGCGCGTATCGCAGCTGTTCGACGAGGCCATCGAATTTTTGGGGGCGCATCAAATTGCAACGCTCATGGTCGAGGTGAAACCGCGAGATCGTTGGGAGAAACGACTGCAAGGAACCTTAGAGAGCCGTCTTCGTTCTGCGCCGGCTCGGCTCTGTCGAGTGATGCTCGAAGCAGGTCAACAAGAACTAGCAGTGTTTTTTCACCAGCAAGGGATGCGCTGGCGCCTGGCGAGTTTTCGGCGCCTAAGCCGGGAATTGCAGGACGCGCATCCGGTCGAGCTTACGCCCTATGCGGCGCTCGTAGATGAACTGGATGCTTTGGTCGACGCTTGCGGCGCAGCTAGCGAAAATTGTTGAGCGGAAGGTCTCAGCATGAATGGAAACCCACTGCTTCCTCAACTCAAACCACGAAGCATTCGAACGAGTCTGGCCTCGGAGATGTTGGTCTTTCAACGCCTTGACGTCGACAAGCAAGACGGAATGCGCAGAAGCAAGACGAATCTGGATGGGGGCGCTTTCGCCTTGCGTGAGATCGTCGACAAGGGACCGTCGAAGGCCGCTTGAACCCCATCTGCAAGCAGAAGACAATGGCCCTAGCGAAGCTCCGCATAACAAATCGAGGACGTAGCTTGCAAGAACCGCTATTGGTCCAACCGTTTCTCGATGCATTTGCGGAAGCGGCCTGCCTATTGGCTGGGACAGGCGATGTTCGGGGCATGAACCCGGCGGCGGAGCGAGCGCTCGGCTATAAGGAAGACGAGCTACTCGGCGGTCCGTTCCTCCCTGACCGCGAGCTCACGCAAGATGGCCAGACTTCAGGAGACCGCGCGGCGACGGTGATGGCTTGGCGTTCGATCCGGCCAGTGGACGGCAGGTTTCGTCGCAAAAATGGAACCCTGGTTGACGTCGTTTACACGCTGCATCCGCTCGCGCGGGATGACTCGGGTTCAGTTTTGCTGACGTTCTGCGAAAAAGAGCATGAGCCGGTCGAGGCCGTCGCCTTCAAGGACATCGAGGCGAAGCTTGGCGTCGTCCTCGACGCCGTACCGGGTGGCCTCATTGTCATCGATGAAGACGGCTTGATTGGGTTTTTCAGTTCGGGAGCCGAGCGGTTGTTCGGGTATGGCCGGAGTGAAGCCGTCGAGAGGAACGTCGCTATGCTCATGCCCTCGCCATACCGGGAGGCGCATGATGGCTACCTCGCGGCCTATCGCGAGACCGGCGTCAGGAAGATCATCGGTATCGGACGGGAGGTGATCGGACGGCGCAGGGACGGCACGACGTTCCCGATGTATTTGTCCATCGGCGAAATGTGGCTGGAAGGACGGCGATATTTTGTTGGAG
>Ga0182013_10005602_pt1 | contig 14548 bp, 9 predicted proteins | sample 612S2MmetaG_FD_120487 | JGI IMG/M metagenome (GOLD analysis project Ga0182013, IMG submission 120487) | Permafrost microbial communities from Stordalen Mire, Sweden - 612S2M metaG | ecosystem: Environmental > Terrestrial > Soil > Wetlands > Permafrost | place: Sweden: Stordalen | collected... | reverse complement strand
CTTTGACGGGCAGGATTGCTCCCGTCCGCCACCGGCTTCGCTACATGTTCAATGTTCAATTCACATGGCAAATACCTTTCATTTTGCTAGTTCATTCAGTCTTTCCATGACGCACCAGAGACGCAGAGAAAACTAGAATGAATTGTTGGAACTCCTGCCATCCTCGCCCTCCCTCTGCGCCTCTGCGTCTCTGCGGTAAAAACAATGTTCGTTAAAATTATTGCACATTGAAAAAGTGTCGCGATTCCAGCATTCTACCCCCATGTCATTCGTCAACGAAATCGAACCGCTGAAGCAGGCCGCGCTCGCCGAACTTCGCGCCGCGCCCGATCTCGCCGCGCTCGAACAAGCCAAGGGCAATTACCTCGGCGCGCAGGGCAGGTTCACCGGCCTGATGAAACAACTCGGCTCGCTGCCGAAAGAAGAAAAGCCCGCCGCCGGCAAACTCATCAACCAGGCCAAGGTCGAAATTGAAACCGCGCTCACCGAACGCCGCGCCGAATTGGAACTCAAAGCCGCCCTGCCCAAGGAACCGACCGACTTCACCCTGCCCGGCCGCCGCCGCGCCCTCGGCAAACTTCACCCGCTCACCCAGGTCACCGAGGACATCGTGCGCAGCTTCCGCAAGATTGGCTTCGTCGTCGCCGACGGCCCCGAAATCGAGGACGAATACCATTGCTTCGACGCCCTCAACACCCCCGCCGACCACCCCGCGCGCGATTCGCAAGACACATTTTATATTCAGCAAGCCGCCGCCATCAACGCGAGCAGCAAAAGCGCGAACGAGCCGCAATCTGTTCCCCCTCTCCCGGGGAAGATGGCCGACGTGAGGTCGGATGTGTCCGCACTCCGCACTCCGCACTTACTGCGCACCCACACCTCCTCGGTGCAAATCCGCGTCATGGAGAAACAGCCGCCGCCCATCCGCATCATCGTGCCCGGCCGCGTTTATCGGCGCGACAACGCCGACGCCACCCATAATCCGACCTTCCAGCAAATCGAGGGCCTCTACGTGGACAAAAACGTCACCGTCGGCGACCTCAAGGGCACCGTCGAATTTGTGTTCCGCGAATTGCTGGGCGAAGAAGTCAAACTTCGTTTCCGTCCGCATTATTTTTCCTACACCGAGCCGAGTTTCGAGATAGATTTTTCCAGCCCCATGGTCAAACGCATGGGCAAGGAATGGCTCGAGCTTGCCGGTTGCGGCATGGTGCATCCCAAGGTTTTCGAGAACGTCGGCTACGACCCGGAAATCTGGACCGGCTGGGCCTTCGGTTTCGGCATCGAGCGCATCGCCATGCTCCGCTACGAGATCAACGACATCCGGTTGTTCTACGAGAACGACGCGCGTTTCTTGAAACAATTCTGAAATGCTCATGGAAAACTCAACTTCAGAAACACACGATATAGCCCGGCTGCGAATCATGGCTTTGACCGGGGAAGAAAGATTCATCCTGGGCTGCCGCATGTTCGTCGAATATCGCGCCGAGATAATTGCGTCGCTACCGAAGGTTCTTTCCCCAATCGAATTCAAACGCCAGCTCTTTCAGCGCATTTACGGTTATCCGTTGCCTCCTGATTTCCAAGCTTCCGCATCGAGCGCATCGCCATGCTCGGCTACGAGAATGATGTGAGATTCCTGCGGCGGTTCCAGGGCGCATCTCACTTTTTTGCAAGGCGCTGTTTCTCGTGGGGGACGGAATTGGGGCATCCCGCTCGTCCCAAAGGGACAACCGGAGATTAGCCAGACACAAGGTGTCTGGTAAGCGCGCCACAAGCAGCTTGTCCTGAAAGGACCGGGGAAAAAGCGACATGGCCCATTCTCCATCGTCCCTGCGGGACGCGGTGTCCAGACCGGACAACCATTCGGAAAGCACTTCAAATAAAGAGGTTGCGAACTAAATCGCACTTCAATTACTGGTTTAAATGGTAGCAACAACTCTCTCACAATTCAAGGCTATTTTACTGAATTTCTTGTAATCCATCATAACTCGTTTGGTGTCCAATTCGATGTCCGTTGGTGTCCGCTCTCACTCGGCAAGTGAACGGTGGTCGAAAGCCGGTCGGCTGTGGTGAATACGCGCAATTCAGTTTGACCGGCTGCTCGATAAGCCGAAAGCAACTGTCCACCGTGAGACAGACCGCATTCATTAGTAACCCGAACGAGGTCGGGAACATCGCCCCAAACTCCGCAAACGTGGCGGTCTATGGCCCGGCAAATATCATCAACCGAGACGTTGGAAAGGACGGCTGGCGTGATAACCAGCCGCCCAAGCTGAAACTTCATCATCGAGGGAAGAATCATAATTCCTCGGTTCAAGCTGCCTTCTGGTCGGCGGGGAAGTAACTGCCATACTCTTCGCGTGGGTCATATTCAGGAATCGTGCCGCAAGGGTGCTGCCAAGTCTGACGTGTGTTGTTCCAATGGAAGCCGAGCTCGGCTAAAACGCGAGTAACATCAGAAGGTTGCTTCTCTGTGAATTGAATCCAAACCCACTTGCCAACGACTTCCGCGAGTTCAAAGAACCGGGGAGTTTCATTCCGCAGCAATTCCAGCAATTTCTCGGTTTCCAACTTCCGATTGGCTCGGCGCAAAGCCAAGTCAATCTTTGGCCGCTTATCCGTTTTGGTCTTAGTCTCCGTGCTCAACTGTTCGGGACGGTTCAAGAGCCCTGACTTCTGATTCTGATTTTTGGATTTAGTTTTCATGGTCTTTTTTTTGTGCTCTGCTGTTCGGTTTCGGTCTTTCGCCCTTCAACGAGAAAGCCCGCGCAACAGGGCGGCGCGTGGGAGGAATCTACGGAGGGCACCACGCTCTGGCCCCCTGTGGAGCGGGCTGTTGAGGGCGAAAGAACGAACCGAAAGCAGAGGGGAGCAACGCGAAAAAAGACCTGAAAACTGTTAAAAAGGTTTACCCACTGACTCCGCGCAGCGGGCGCAACTGGCGGACTTCATGGCCTTCACATGAAGCATGACAGTCGCGATGAACGCCTTGCCTGTCTTCCGAGTGAACCGTGCAGGAACGCAAAGGAGCGTTTCGCTGAGTCAGAGAAGCGGATGCGGAGAGGAGTGAAGCACGGAATCACGAAGGAAGTCAGGCATCAGGAGGGGGAGCGCAAGTCTGCGAGGTTTCCAGGGCGTAGTCTTTCAAGGGGAACTGGAAAGCTCGCAGTCTTGCGCGCTGGATCAGGTTTCGCGATAAAAAAGAACCATTTGCACTAGTTGGGCAATTGTAAAAGCCGTGACTGCTCGTACATTTCTCGGACACGATTCATTTCCACGTCCTGCGAGAGCCTTTTGCCACCATTTTCTGCCATCCAGTTCTGCGAAATTTCCAAAGCTTTACTTAAGTTGTCGGCCATTGAAGGAAGAAGAAACGAAAAGTCTTTTTGGTGAAGTATTTTCTTGGTTTCTGGAACATACTCGGTGACGACGGCGTTCAAACGAAAATAGAAACCAGATCCCCGAACCACGATCTGGTATGCGCTTCCCGTGTCGTCCAAAAGCAATGCAGTTTCGCTGTGCTTGCCATGTGAGTGAATAAACATCGCAACAAGATTGTTGCGACGATGCCATGAACGAAGGATACGAACAAAAACGCAGTAAAACATAATTGATATACTCTTCTAACGCATTTCTGCGCTAGTTTGAAGGGTGTTTAAACATCTCTCCATTTCGATTGCCAAGTCTTTCATTAATGATTCCATGTCTAAATGAGTCGAGTGACTCCAAGAGCATTTGGACAAAAGCTCATCCAAAGGTTCAACCGCTGGAAATCTTTCGACAGGTGTTGGTGACACGTTTAGTTTGGATGAAATCTCATGATGCAAAACTCCGGTGGCGAAATAAAGAAGATTGTAAGTAGGATCAATCTCCCGATTCTGAGAGTCGCGGCCAATCAGCTTGAGTTGAGCCACCATTTTATTTAGCGTTTGCCAAATCGGGCATGCGGGACTTGCGGGAAAAAGTCGGCAAAGCTTTTCAAATTCCTCATTCGCTTGGGCTACGCCGTCCTCAAATGCTTTGAATGCGTTTGTGTTAGTAAAAACCCAAGCTCCAGCCATTTCCGGGATGCCGGGTCTTGGCCATCCCACTGCAAGTATTGAATGGCAGCCTTGTAAAAGCTGCGACAAACGAATAGCGTCCACGCCTCCAAGGTGGTTCATATCAGTGATATATGCCATTCAAAAGTGTTTGGGTCGCGGTGGAAACGGCGGGATTAAAGTTGTTTGATCCTCGTATAACAATTCCGGTGCTGCTTTTAAAAACAGTGAACGCTTCGACTCCTTCCGTAAGCACTCCAGGGCTAACCCATACACCCGCTTGTTGGGCAAGCCATTCATGGCTCACGGCCGTCGCGTAATTCACTCCGTATGATGAGGATGCAATCACTTGACCATTTTGAACCAAACCTACAACTACATCGTTTTGCGCGAGGGTAATTGCAGGAATGGTGTTTTGGGCCGCAGCAGTTGCTAAAACTGATGATACAAGGGTTGAAGCGTACTCACCTATTATGCCTGAGCCTGGAGCAGTCACGTAATTGACCGCGTTCATTTGGGCGAAAGCCGTTGCCATTGGAGATGCCGGGTCTATGTTACTTCCAATAGTCAAGTCTTGATTGCGAATATACTCAGCCCCACTGAGAGGCTGCGTGAGCGTCGCGAGAGGCGCATTGGGCGAACCTTGGCTTAGAAAGGGGCCACTTGGTGCTTGTGCCAGACTTGAAAAATCAAGTGGTCCCAAACCTGAATAATCTGAGGGCATGAAACTGGCAATATTTGGAAGAGCTATGCTGCCTGGAAGTGACGTTACGGAGTTTAAGAAATTCTGACTGCCCAGATTGTCGCCTATGGCGCCTAAACCGAAAGGGTCAGAAAGGCTGATCGGATCACCATTAGCGTAGGCGTAGAAGTTCAATCCGCTCGAAAAACCTGACGGGTCTGCGTTGATGAACCGACAAATGTATGGATTGTAGTACCTGGCACGCATGTAAAAGAGTCCGTTCGGATCGGTTTGAACCCCATAACGCCCGCAATATTGAAATGGCGTGTCATTGGTTCCAAGTCGAAGTGTGGTCATACCATAGGCTGAATACTGAATCCGGTCGATCGCATTGCCATTAGGGTCTGTCAGTGCGATCGTGCTGCCGCGAAAATCAAAATGATAGGTTAGAAAATTTGTGCTCGTGGCGGTGTCATCTTCCTCATAAAGCAGACCTAAGCCATAAATGTAATAGTTGGTGACGCCATTCTTGACACGAATCAAAAATTGAGAAGTTTTTGGATCGGCAACGAATGTCGTCACAGATCCGCCGTTAGTCATTGCCACACGACTATTCGCCGGGTCATAGGCGTAGCTGACTCCGCCTGCGCTCGCTAAACGATTACGCGCGTCATACGTGTAAGTCGCCAATGAAGAATTTGTGAGCGGGCCGGAAGTCATGTTTCCATTGGCATCATTGACGATGGTAGCACCGTTGAAGTTGGTAAGGCGGTTGTCATCATCATAAGTCAGGGTGCGTGAGGGCGGTGTATAGGGCTGATTGGTCGGGGCCATGAATTCCCAATCCATGCGAGCCGCATTGTTCCAATGGAGTTTGAAAAAGGCGATTGGGGCGTGAGTGGTGGTCTGTTCGGTGATGTTGGTCAACTCGCCGTCGGCATCGTATAAATTGGACCGCACAGTTCCGTTTGGCCGAGTGATGCTTGTGACACGCGAGTTCAGGTCGTAGGTGTATGTCGTGATGCGGCTGGCCCAATCCGACACATTCGTAAGCCGGTTTAAATTGTCGTAAGAATATGTGACTGTTCGATTGCCCGGATAAATGAGATTTCTCAGATTTCCGTTGGCGTCATAATGGTATTGAATCAAATTGCCACTCGCATCGGTGTAAGAGGAAATGCTGTCGTAGGCATCAAATGTTGAAATGTTCGTCAAGCCATTTTCGATAAAAGAGGTGCGGTTCCCGTTGAAATCGTATTGATAAGATGTCACTGACACATTGTCGGTCCGATTGGTTAATCGCCCCCGCGCGTCATAGGCGAAGGTAGTATTTTGACCAATTGCGTCGGTAATACCCTGCAATAGGCCGCGATGATTGAAAACGCTTCCGCGTGTGTGACTCAGTGGCGAAATCGTATTCGTTAGGCGATTGGCGGCGTCGAATTGAAACTGCCAGACTTTGCCATTTCGGTTGGTCAGCAAAACCTTGTTGCCGTTGCCATCGTAGGCAGGAATTACAACCTTGGTTGAAGGATCGGTGAGTTTCGCCAACTGTCCCCGAACATTCCATTGTTGCAACGTCGTTTCTGAGGCGGCGTCGGTGGCGTTGGTTTGGCGACTGTCATTGTCATAACTGAACGAGTTGGTTCGCAACATTGGGTCGGTAATTGTTAAAAGTCGCCCCGCGAGATCATAGTAATTGGTGGTCGGCTGAATTAGCGGGTCGAATGTTTTTGCAAGCCAGTCGCGAGAATCATAGATATTCGTCACAATGGGTGCGCCTTGCGGAGTGGAGGGTAATGTCGTTGAGGTTAGGTGGCGGGTCGCACTCCAGGTAAACGAAGTCGAGTTCGAGCGAGCGTCCTTCGTGGTGAGGACATTACCAACCGCGTCGTAACTGATACTCGTCGTAAGATTTGTAGGCGCGATTGTATTAGTGAGTTGACGGCGCAGGTTGAATTGGAAGACCGTAGAAAAGCCGCGTGGATTCGTGTTAGTCGCAACGTCTCCAAGCGCGTTGTTGACTAAAAGATTGGTGCCCAGGCTGTTTGGGTAAACGACGTTGTTCAATTGCCCATTGCTGTCGTACCCATAGGTGACTGTCCCGCCGGCATCGCTGCGAGTGGTGAGCAATCCGTTGGTGGAATTGTATGTATTCGTGATTGAATCGCCCATTGCGTTTGAGGATACAAGCAACTGGAATTTTGAGTTGTAACCGAAAAGGCTGGCGTTGCCGTTGGCGTCCACCGCCGAGAGAAGATTGAAATTGGCGTCGTAAACAAACTGGTTGCTGTAGCCGAGCGGATCAATCGTCTGAATCAAATTGTCGTTGCCATCGTAAATAAACTGGTTGGTTTCATTCAGAGGCGAGACGGTCATCACCGCATGATTTTGTCCGTCGTAAAACGTCCCGCTGAAATTGCCCACTGGATCAAGAAAACCGACTTGGCGCGATTGAGTGTCAAAGAAATAAGTCTTAGCCCCGCCCATCGGATCAACAACGACGTTTTGCAAGCCAGACCAAAAACCCTGCCATATTTGGTTAGTTAAGCCCTGGCTGTATTGCTGAATGACATGGCCAAAACCGTCATAGACATTGCTGCTGATGATTTGATTCAGCGCATTCTTCGTTACGATGATTTGATGGTTTGTGTCGTAAACGTAAGAATTGCTCGCTCCAATGGGATCAATCACGGACGTCAGGTCGAGTTGGCCGTTGGCATTCGTGGAATACACGAAATTGACCGCCCGCCCGGTGCCGGTGTTTGTGATTGATGTCAGGCGGTTGGGAGTTCCCGTATAAGTGAAGGAGAGGGACCGGCTTTTCCAATCCGTGATTGTCGAAACCCAATTGCTCGACGTGTAAGTGACATTGAGCGCCTGATTGTATTGGTCGGAGATGTTGGTAAGAAACCCGCTCGCATTAAAGCGAAACAGATTGCCATGCCGTGTCTGCAAATTGTAAGCGGAGTTGGATTGGGTCAGCGTCATGGTGATCCCGGCTGGTGGCATGTAAGTGCCATTGGGCTGCTTGATGAATTGGACATCGGCTGTTCCCAAAGTTACGTTGACGGCATTGCTTTTTAAATTGTCCACGGCCCACTCCGCGCACAAGGCGGCGATGGCCCAGCATTCGGATTGCGGGTTGTTGGTCGTTGGAGTGGTGGCGAAGATTTCGTATCCGGTGCGTTCCGCAGCCAAAAATGCAGCCATTTCTTGCGGGGAGTTACGCCCCATCCCCGCGTCCGGGTCGCTGCGGGTGACGGCGTTGACGATATAATTGTGGGTCCAGCCATTCGCCATCGTTGCGCTGTTGGCATTTCGCCGGTTGCTATCGTAGTGGTGGGCAAATGAGAATCCACGCGGCTCGGCCTGACCCGCCGATAAGTCAACGGCGTCCACGGCGAAGGAGCCATCCGCTGTGTTGAGGGGATCAGCGACAAAAGTCGGTGTAATCGCTGGGGGAGTAAAGCTGTATTGAGTAGGGGTATTCTGGAAAGAATACCCATCCAAAGAGATCGGATTCAAAGTGACTTGTGTACCCGGATAACCGCCATATAGCCCTGCAATAATCATGGCTTGGTGCAAGCCGTAAAAAATGGCGGCGCCATAACCCGTCCAGGAACCATTGATGACATGACCGCTCGGAACCAACATGGGGCCGCCGGACCCGGACAGAAGCCCGAGGATGGTGCTGGCGTCGCTCCCATAATTGTTAATCGTCTCGCTGCTCAACAAGGAACTTACCGTCCCGTAATTGTTGTAGGTTGAATTGTCCTGGGCGAGGATGACTTTCTGCCCTGATTGATTGGCCTGATAAATCGCCTTCGTCGTGGACATGGATGTGTTGCCCTGCAATTGCTCAATGACACCGTGCTCCATCGCACTGCCGACGAATTGAGTGAAGTCGGTAATATCGGAAGAAGGGTCACTGGGGCTGGAGTAGCCGCCGGACGCAGACAGCCCATCCCGCCAGATGAAATCGCTCACCGCCAGGCGCATGTCGATGTAATAGCCTGTCTCCGCCGCAACCCGTCCGGCGCGGTGATGGAAAAAAATCATCTCATCCTTTTGGGCTCCAATCGCCTCGGACTGGAGATAAACTTCATTTAACCAGCTTAGACCCATGACATTCAGTCCCTCGGTGATCATTCGTGGATCGGTGGAACTGACGTTCTGGCTAACGAGCGCATTTAGCTTTTGCTCGCGTCGCGAGAGGAGTTGGCCGACATCATCGAACCCATACGCTATCGCATAACCGTAAGCCGTGCGTTGATACTGCGGAGGCCCGAAGCCACCAAGATCGTTCTGGTTGTTGCGAGCAAGGGGGGCAATGGTGTTGTAGGTGTAATCCCAGTAACCGGTAGGATGTGTAATCATGTTGGTCATGTAAACCGTGCCGCTGCCGCTGCCAGAAGTGCCCGTGGCTTGAACGACATCGTCGAGGGAAATTTTGGCCTGATAGTTTCCGCTGATGTTCGTGAAAGTCAGGCTGATTTTGCGGGCCTGTAGCGCGGGGAAAAAGAAGTTCGTGTTAATGTTGTCAATCTGCATGGTCAGGGTGGACATGTAGTTGGTTGGGATATTGTCCCATTCGAGGATCGGAACCGTGCCATTCAAGCCATCCTGGCCGTTAAAAGTGGTCACCGGCTGGAAGGTCAAACAGGGCAAAGTCAGGCTGACGGATTGCTGGATGTCATAGCCGCTGATGACCTGTTCGACGGAAAGATTTGAATTGACCGTCAGGTAGCCCAATAAATTCGTGGTATAAGCCGTCAATTTGTTGCTCAGATTCGTCCAGTTGAGATGCTGGGTGTAATCGGTGGTGATGGTCGCGCCAGACGCCGCATTGCTGAAAACGTCGGCGGCGTTGAAGCCAAAGGCATTCGTCACGTTGATTCCCGGTGTCAGAGTCGAGATTTTGAAAGCCGGGTCCAGATAATAATCGGTGCCGCCGTAAGTGAGCCTGACCCATACCCGGTGAAAAATGAAATTGTTGTAGGTGTCGTCGCCGGCAACGATCAGAGCATTGTTCTCTTCATAGTACGGATAATTCCTCAACCCATTAAAGCCTTGCAACAATGCGGTAAGCGTCGCGCCGGACGTGCCTCCGCTTACCGGCGGCACGTTGAATCCAAACCAGTGTTGCAGGTCGAGATTGTCGGTGGCGGAATACGGCATTGCCATCAAACCAAACTGATAATGAACGGGGTAGCTGATCCCTGAATTAGTGGAAGCTGCCCGTATCAAGGCGACAAACAGGGCGCATTGGTCGAAATCATTTCCGCTGCCTTCCAGGAATGTCAGATATGCGCCCTTCTTCGCCCCGAAATAATGAACGTAGCGAATATTGTTGTGGACGTAATCGAAGATGCGTTTGGGATCGTTTTGCAGATTCGCGGCGAGGGAAGTGAGTTCGGGAGTGGCAGCCTCGCTGATTACGGGCTGGCCGGTTTGGGAGGTTACCGTAAATGGTCCGCAAATGTTGCCATAACTTGGGGAGGGAAATAAAATTTCCGGGGAATAGTCGTTGGTTGATCCAACATACATGGCATTAGTTGAACTCCACCAGCCCGCTCCGAAATTAACGTCTTGTCCCCGGCAAACTGTTATACTGAGCAACCAGGCCAAAGCCAGTAATCGTATAGTTTTCATTGGTGTTTCCTTTGTATCAGTGTGCCACCAGCACGTTCCCCTCAAAATCATTGGTGATGCCTTCGGCCCGGATGCCGGTGACCAAGTCAAGCCTTCCTACCGGGTCGTAAGTGAAGTTTGAAAGCAGGTTGCTTTGGGTCGTGGGATTAATCAGCGGGTTTAGGCCAAAATCCACTTTCCATCCGTCCAGCATTCCGCTTCCATTGCTGTCGGGGTTATGCGGGTCGGTATGGCTCACCAGTAATTCGTAAGCATCTGTAAGTCCATCACCATCAGAGTCTTGTGGTTGCCCTAAAATGAAGAGTACAGTCGTATTGGGCAGGTTGGTTATCGTGTAGGTGGTGCAATGATAGCCCTGCCCAAGCCAAGCCCATACACCGTTCGTTATGGGGCTGGTCAGCGCCGTCGTCGCAAAAACATCATACAGCACGTTATTGGAACCGCCCGCGATTCCGAACGTCACCGACACAGTTGAGTTAGTGAGCAAGGTTGCGGTCATGTTGGTAATCCAGATATTGCTGCTGGTCACGCAACCCGAGGAATTGGTGCCGAGCGACGTGAGATACCCCGCTCCTGTCACCGCCACATAGTTTGGCGACGTGGTATTGGTGAACGGGGCACTGTTCAGAATCGGCATGTCGCCTGGCCCATAATAGAAAATCGTGTATAAGGCGTAGGCGCTGCCGATGAAACTTGGGTCAAGCGGATAATTATACGTCTGCACGTCATCGAACATGGCCCCGGCCTGGTAAAATCCATTTGTATCGCTGCCGATGGCGAAAAACGTGACATCCGGCCCCGGCCAATACACCACGCCGGGTCCGTTGGTCACCTGTACGCCGTTGGTATAAAACGCCGTATTCGTGGGGCCATAGGTCAAAACCAGGTTATACCAGTTTGAAGCGGCAAAGGAGACGGGGGCCGCAAAATAATTCGTTGCGGAACCGCCATTGGTCTGCGAGGAGAAATAGACCGTGCAACCGTCCGGGCTCAAATACCACGACCACCAGGGCCCATTTGTTCCGGCCTGGCCTAGGCTGATGAGATTTCCATAATTGCCGGGTCCGGTGCCGCCCTGATTGGTGCTGGCCCAGCAAGGATTGAACCACAAATAAATCGAGCCGTTGGAACAAATTAAATTTGTGGTGCCATCGGTTTCGACCACGTTGTAAAACAGATAGGCCGGACTGGTGTTGGTCGTGTCCAGTAAAAGACAATTGCCGTCGCCTCCGTTGGTCACGATCGCGATATTGGTGAAAGCGACCGGGGCATAACCTGCGTCGCTGCGCCAATTGGTTAATGAAAACGACCAAGAATCGAGTTCGATATTATAACCACCGCCTGGGTTTGGCGGCACAAGGGCCGAAAGCCTCTCCACGGAAAAGCTGGAAAAAAGGAGAAGAATAATACCCATGAAGGCGCGCTGGACAGCGGGAGCGCGGAATCTGAACCGAATAATGCTGTCGCCGAGCTTGGATTTTTTCAGTTTATGGATTTTCATAATGTAACATTTGCTTTGCCACTATTTTAAAACCACTAAAGCCTTTATCCTCGCGCCTGATCCTTCACCTCGACTACAGAATTCAACGCTTATCAGGGCCAGCCGCGCTTTTGTCCAGAACGGAATTGTGACAGTCAGGTGGCACCGCAAATAAACTGCCTCGACAAAACACCCTTCTGCTCCGGGCGAAAACGGCGCGATATTGCACTATAGTGAAATACACTGTCAAACCCTTTTTGCTGTAAGCATGGGGGGTGAGTCGAAAAGGCCAAGCCATCTGTGTCAAAGTAATTGCGCTGCTCCGGGAAGAACGCGAGCGGCGGAAATTGTCTAAATATTTTGTCGCGCAAGAATCGGGCTTGTCCCCTCAAATGATTGCCTATGTCGAGCGCGGAATCAGAAATCCCACATTGGAAACGGTGTTGCGAATGAGCGAGGCCATGAATGTTGATCTGGCTAGATTAATCAGGCGAGCGCGGAAAGAGCTTTCCAAAGGGTAGGCGTGTTAAGCATGTTGAGGGAACAAGCATGATTGATTCGTCGAACAATTACACAGCGCGGAAGTTCTGCACGTTCTTGGCGTCATTATTGATTGCCACAGCTGTTCTCGGTCAAAACCCGCTGCCTGGTATAATGACGATGGGGATCGGCGATGTCGCGGCAATTAAACAGAAAGCAGAGGCCGGGGATGCACCATCACAGGTGGCGTTTGGTGATGCTCTCGCGTCACGACTCCAGGCGAGTGAAGCCTTGAATTGGTATTGCAAGGCTGCCAACCAGAAAAACGTCGAGGGAGAATACCACGTTGGACAAATGCTGCTTTTCGGTGCGCCGGGTGATCCGAGCAAGCTGTCAGTTCAGCCAGACCGCATTGAGGGCCTTCGTTGGACTTTCATGGCAGCTACGAATTTTCACGCATACGCCTGCTGGAACATGGCAAAAGCTTTGCGACAGGGCCTGGGAACTGGTACCAACCTGGTTGAAGCGTATGCCTGGCTTGAACTGTTTTCGGAAACTTCGGCGGGTTCCATCGTTGGTCGCGTTGAAATGAACGAACTGGCGCTTAAAATGGACATCAGCGCCTTGCAACGTGCAAAAAATTTAGCAGCGCAATTCAAAGGCGGCAACTGGCGACCCCCCGTTACGCTGGCGATTCCCGAAGACGATGCGCGGCTAAAACTCAACGGGATTACGTTTGGCGCAAATAATGCGCTGGCAATGATCAACGGGAAAACTCTCTCGGAAGGTGAGTCCGTTGTCGTTTTGTTGAAGCCAGGCAAAATGAAAATAAAATGTTTAAAAATCGAGAAAGACTCAGTTCTCGTTGCTGTTGAGGGCGAAAGCGCTCCACGGGTTTTGAGCTTAAAATAAGAGCTGTGCGTTGACGTTTGCCTGAACGCCAATGGCTTTCGTTAGGTCTCCATCTTTTTGCGCTTTCGCGAGAGTCGGACACCCTTTGTCCCACCCCTCCGTTAAGCTGCTTCCTGAGTATGAAAAAAGGAAGCATCGAACAAGGGGTAAAACCAGAAAATGCAAATCCCGTCGGCCAACTTGTTCACAAGTGCCCAACGAACGAAGACGCGCGATGGGCTGGCATCGCCAAGGGGCTGAGCGATACCTGTGAACTTTCCGTGTTCCGGTCAGCCGGCGAGTCTGAGATTCCCGAGTTGCCGGCTTGGGCCAAAAACATTTGCGGGCAACTGCGGCTCACGATCTTCAAACGGTTGCTGGAATTGGAACCGGTCAAAGACAATTCGGACTGGAGGGAAATTGGCCGGTTAATGGGCGCTTGCCAACGGCACCTTGGCATTTCGGCGGTGGCCGCGCCAGAACCGGCGAAAGAAAAATCGCTGGTGAAATGGCAAATAACCGAGCCCGGCACAGGCGTCAGCGTTCCGGTGACCATCAACGACTGCAATCTGCGATTGCGGAGAGCTTTCGACGAATCACTGCAAGCGGGCCTGACCCAGAGTCCGCAGCAGCAGAAGGATTTTTTTTGCGGCCTGGCCGAGGGTTACGAAGTCTTCATGGATGCCCAAGGCCAGTTCGCCGGAGACCGTGGCCGCACCGCCGTTTATTTTGAACTGCTGGGCCGTTGGGTGGATATTGAAGAAATGCGCCGGGCCGATCCGCCCCCCACCTGCCTTGACTTTTACCAGCGGATTGCGTCCGCCCTGGGTGACCCGCGCCAGCAACGGTTTGATTGGTTCGTGGATGTCTGCAATGAAATCGGCCTGGGTTTGAGAAAACGAGGTCGCCCCCGAAAATCCCGCCAAAAATAAATACCGGTTTCACTTTTTCACAGACCGGTTTTTTCCCCATCCGCTCATGTGGTTTAGTTGCCACATGACAGTGATGGAACATACAAAAATTGAAACGCCGAAATCGGCGATCATCAAAAGCAAGGCGCTTGGCCTGGTTCACTTCACTGTCGGATTTCCCTCCGTTATTTCCGCGCAACGAGGGGGACAAACCAACCACCTGCGGAAACATGCCAAGCGTTCGCTGGCCGTGCGCGTGTTCAAAACCAGTCAGCCACCAAAAAGGTAAGTATGACAATCAAAGCGTTAGTCATGAGTGACCGCTCGGATGAGTACACCGGGAAGAAAGGCCTCGTTAAACAGCAAATCATCACCGTCATGGACCAAAGCGACGGCGAGCGGTTGG
>Ga0182013_10005601_pt1 | contig 14549 bp, 10 predicted proteins | sample 612S2MmetaG_FD_120487 | JGI IMG/M metagenome (GOLD analysis project Ga0182013, IMG submission 120487) | Permafrost microbial communities from Stordalen Mire, Sweden - 612S2M metaG | ecosystem: Environmental > Terrestrial > Soil > Wetlands > Permafrost | place: Sweden: Stordalen | collected... | reverse complement strand
CTCCGGCGCAACACCGGCCGTGACATTAGCCAACCCGTGGCCGTTGACGCGTACCGGAACGGCTGGCCGCAACTCGACGTAAGCCGGCCCAAAGGGGCCGATCTCGGTGCGGGTCGTCAGCGTCGTCGAACGCGTCGGAGCCGCGATTGCGCCGAGCACCGAGAACGGCAGTTCGGGTTCGACGATCTGCATCGCCGACGTCGACCGCACCCGAATCGGTGCGGCGACGATCGTGATCTCGGCCGCTTCGTCCCAGGCGACTTTCGCGCTCGTTTCAATCGCGGTCGCCGGCGGCAGCGGGATGTTCACGATCACCCGCCAACGCGCGATAACCTCGACACCGGCACCGACGTCGGCCAGCGCCAAGCCGGTCTCGCTCAAGAGCGGCGACGTGCCGCCGTAATCCTGGAGCGCGATTCCGTTGACGGTCGTACTCCCCGGCGCGTAGACCGCGTTGCTCAACGCCGCGACGCGCGCCGTCAGCCGCTTCGCCGCGCCGTCGCCGCAATTGCGCAGCGACAGCGTGTAGGTGATCTCGGCGCCCGCATCGATCGTTTCCACCGGCACCGACGTGAGCGTCGCGCCCTCGGCGAACGAGGCCTCGGAATGCGTCGAAAGCTCGATCGCGCCCAGCGCGACGGGCACCACGTTGAGACCGCCGATGCGCGCGGAGACCGTCAAGACCTCATTGCCCGTAACCATGCCCAAGAGCCGCAATCGCAACACCGCTTCGCGCGTCTCGCCGGCCGGAATATCGCCGAAGACGACCGCGTTTCCGTCGCGCGAAGCATCGTCGACCGCTTCGAGCCGCAGTTCGTCGGGAAGCTTGAGCGCGACCCTTACGTCCCGTCCGCGATCGGTTCCCTCGTTGGCGAGAATGAGGCGCACCGTCCCGGTGCGATTGGGCCGCAGCGCTTCGTCACCCTCAGGGACGATGCGCGACGTTGCCGCGGAAAATCTCGGCCGCGAAGCGACGACGTGCGCCGGCGCGCCGAGTTCGGTCCGCGCGACTTGCGCGGTGAGCAATGCCGCATGGAGGCGCACCTGCGTCTGGTCTTCAACGAGGCCGGCTATCCGGCCGTCGACGCGCAGCGAGCGCGGCACACCGGGTTCGAGATTATCGAGCGTAACCACCCCGTCGTCGCCGATGGCAATCTCGGTATCGCGGTCGCGCACGTGCAGCTGTTCGAGACCGTCGCCCGGGGTGAGCGCGAGTCGCACGTCGGTCGCGACGTCGGTGCCCATGTTCTGCAGCGCGACGGTGAAGGCGACCGCGTCGCCCGGACCCACGCGCCGTGCCGTCTCCCGTTCGACTTTGTTGAAGCCGAGCGGGAAGCGCGGCGCCGAGCGCGCCACGATGGTTCGCTCGAATTTGCGCTGACCTTTCGACCACGCGACCACGGCGGTAATGCGCAGCTCGTGCCGGTCGGGGATCGGCGCCTGCACGACCGCGGCAATTGAAACCTCGACCGAGCGACCCGGCTCGAGCTCGCCGATGCGCACCGCATCGGGCACCGCCCCGCGGTCCGGCGCGGGCGCGTCGTCGATCGCCAGCGAGCTGGGGGTGTATACGATGCCTTCGGGCAGCACGATCTTGAGTGACAGTTTGCGGGCGCGCGCGGTGCCGACGTTCTTCGCCCCCAGCACGATGCGAATCCGTTGGCCGGGCTCGACTTCTTCTTCCGATTCGACTCGCAGCGCGGTGTCGTCGCCGGCAAACGCCGCCGACGACGGGACCTTCACCATCACCGGCGGTAGCGCGAACTCCGCAATCTCTTGGGAGCACACCGTGGCGTGCGCGGTGATCGGCGTTGCATCTTCGAGCGACGTGTCGATGCGCACGCGGTAACCGATGTCGATTGTCGTCCCCGGCCCCAGCGTCGGCGCGACGATCGCCGGACGCGCTTCGCCGAAGGGCTCGGTCTCGGATCCGGCGGCAACCGGACGCCCTTCGATCGTGACGCTGTTCGGCGAAAACGTCGTGTGTGCCGGCACCGGCAGGAGCACGACGAGGTCGTGCGCGCTGCTCTGGCCGGAGTTATGAACGCGTGCGTTGAGCTGCAGTTCTTCGCCCGGGTTCGGCTCGCGGACCGGAGCAAGCGCCAACGTCGTTTTCGGATTTTCCAGAACGGGCCGGCTGTTGACAACCAGCCGGACGATATTCGATCCGATCACCGGTACGTCGAACGATGCGATCGCGGCTTGCAACGTTACCGGCGTGCCGTTTTCGATCGTCGCCGCGACCGTGTACGCCAGCGCGATACGGCGCTCGCCGCCCGCCGGGATCTCGCCGATGTCGGCGCCCGACGCCTGCAGCAACGTCGACAGCCCGCCTTTTTCGTCCAGCGGCGTATCGTCGATCCGCGCGCTGCCAATGAGGTACGTCAACCCCTCGGGTAGTCGAAAGCGTACCCGGAAACCGCTCGCGGTGCCGCCGCCCAGATTGCGAAACGTGAACGCGGCATGGACCGTCGAGCCGGGTTCGATCACCCGGTTGGGCGAGACTTCGAGCGTCCGCAATCCTTCGGGAAGCAGCGGGCCGCGGGGAGCAAAGACCTCAGAGAGCGTGCGCATGATTGGCAATTCTCCGTGCCGCCGATTTTCCCGATGCGCTCAAGGGAAGATTACGCCTTGCCGCCTCGGGTAGCCGCGCGAACTTCGGGGATAAAGTGTTCGGCGCGCAACACCATGACGTCGCTGACGAGCAAGATGTTGGCGCGTTCGTTGAGTGACGGTAAGACCGCCGCGAGGATCGCGTCCAGATGCTCCTCGGTGACGACCGTGACGAGCACGACCATGCCCTGTACGCGCAGACCGTGTTCGCCGAGACCCGTGGCACCGGCCACCAGCGTGTATCCCGTCGCATGCTTTTCAACGATCTTCACGAGTGCGCCGAGCTGTTGCTCTTCCACAACAATCTCGACGCGCTTCATCTTACTCAAGAATCGTGGCGGGCGCATGCGCGATGCCTCCAGGTCCAGCTTGACCCGTATAATGCGCTATCACGGCGAGCAGCACCCGCTGGGAAAGTCGCGTTCTCAGGCGGCTCTCAGCCGGGCCCGTTAGAACACGGCTATGGCGGACACATCGATGGAGGTGCTCATCGTCGACGATGAGCGCCACATGCGTGATTTTCTCGAGATCGGTTTAGCGCAGGCCGGCTTTCGCACGCGCAGCGCGGCCGACGGCCCCGAGGCCCTAGCCGAGCTGAGCGTCGGCGCGCCGAACCTCATCGTGCTCGACGTCATGCTTCCGAAGATCGACGGCATCGCCTTGCTGCCGCTGATTCGCCGTGCGACCGAAGCGCCGATCCTCATGCTCTCGGCCAAGGTCGACGTTGCGACGCGCGTGGCCGGACTCGAAGCCGGCGCGGACGACTATCTCGCCAAGCCGTTCGAGTTCGTCGAACTCGTAGCGCGTGTGCAGACGCTGCTGCGCCGGCCGACACTCGCGCGCGTCAGCAGCCTGCGTTTTCTCGACATCGAGATGGACGTCGAAAAGCGGCTGGTCCGGCGCGACGGCGAGAACATCCCGTTGTCCTCGCGGGAGTTCGATCTGCTCGCCGTTCTGCTGCGCCATCCCGAGCGTGTCTTCACGCGCCAGCAGCTGCTCGATCGGGTCTGGGGCTCCGAGCGCGACGTGCTGCCCGGATCGGTCGAGACGTACATCAGCTATTTGCGCGCGAAGCTCGATCGGAGTCCACGACGGCGCGTGATCCGGACGATCCGCGGAGTCGGATACAGCATTCGATGAAGAGCCGGGCCGCCGTCGCCGGGATCGTGATCGTCGTGCTCGTCGCGACGCTGGGGGCGCTGCTCACCGTGCGCATGACGGCGCGCGCTATCGACGAGACGGCGGCGGTCCAAGCCGCCGAGGCACCCGAGATCGCGCGGCTGTACGTCGCGAAGTACGGCAGCCTCGCCGCGGCGGCGCCGACGATCGTCAAGCGAGTGACCCGCACCGGGCTGCGAGTCACGTTGCTCGATTTCAAGACCGACACGTGGTACGGGCCGCAGGGCGAACTGCGGCGTCCGCGCGAGCTGCGCCCCGGGCCGTCGAACGGCGGCGGTCCGCCGGGCTTCCTTCCCGGAGGCCCAGGCCTCGGCGGTCCAGCCGGCTTCGGCGACGGACCCGGCGGCGGACCCGGCCCGGCCGGCGATGCCGGTCCGCGTCGTTCGAACTGGGCCGGAATCTACGTCGCCTCGCTGGCCGGCGAAACCGTCCATCGCGTGCGCGTCACCGACGGCGAGATCACCATCTTCCCCGAACCCGCTCCGCTGCTGGCGGTCTTGCGGACCGTGGCTTTCGCGCTCGGCTTCGTCGTCGCGTGCAGTATCGCGTTTCTCTGGCTCTATGTGCGCGGCGTGCGGCGCGCGGCACTCCGGCCGCTGCACGAAACGACGCTCGCGCTGCGGCAGTTGGCCCAGCGCGATTTTTCGCCGCGGACGATCATGGCCGGCGAAGGGAGCGCCTACGACGATCTCGCGCATACCTACAACGCTGCCGTCGAAGCGGTTTCATCCGCGTTCGCCGAGCGGCGCGCCGCCGAAAGCGAGATGCAGCGCTTCATCGCCGACGCCGGTCACGAGTTGCGAACGCCGCTGACGATCGTGATGGGCTATCTCGACATCATCGACGGCGGCGCTCTCGCCGATCCCAAGGTTGCCGGCCGCATCACGGCGGGAATGCGTACCGAAGCGACGCGGATGCGCAAGCTGATCGACAAGCTGATCATTCTCGCGCGCATGGAAACACCGTCCGAGCTCGACATCCGCAGCAATATCGACGTCGTCTCGCTCGTTGCGCGCGTCATCGAAAGCCTCGAGCCGCTCACCACGCAAGCGATCGAAGTCTCCGGCGCGCCGTTCGCGCACGTATTCGTCAACGAGGACGACCTCGCCGAGGCGCTCACGAACATCATCGAAAACGGTTTGAAATACGCGCCGCAATCCAACCTCGAGGTGCGCATCGAGCGCACGGCCGAGCGCATCGCGATCGCCGTCAGCGATCGTGGCCCAGGAATGACGTCGGACGAGCAGCGCAACGCATTCGAGCGTTTCTATCGCGGTGACAAACGCGGCGAGGTCAGTGGTTCGGGCCTCGGTCTAGCGATCGCGAAGCGCGCGATCGAGCGTTCACGCGGGACCATCCGGCTCGAAAGCGTGGCCGGCGCCGGAACGACCTTCACCATCGAGTTGCCGGAAATGCCGATTTCGCTCACCGACGCGCGCAAGTCGAATTTGGCCCATCGCTAACCGGCCGGCGCCGGCTATGGTCGACGACGTTCCGGAGCGAAGACGGGCCAACCCCATGACGCTTCCGCGCCGGCGACGGCGAACGCGACGGTTCCTGGTCATCGCGCTCATCCTCTCCGCACTCATTCATCTCGTCGGCGGCGGACTTTGGGGCCTCTTCGCTCGCGTACTGGCGCGCATCACGCCGCATCCCGTCTTCCTGGCGAGCTTGCAAGAAACGCCGGCGCCGAACGCGGAGATCATTCGGATCGAACGGCGTGCGCCGGCGGCCGCACGGCCGGCGCATGACGACAGCGCCCGCGTCGCGCCGCATCCCCACCCGCGGCCGACGATCGCCCCCGCCCCGCCCCGGCCGCGTCATGAAATCGCTCGCGTGCACGTTCACGCGCCCGCCCAGCCGCCGCCCGCGCACGCAAGATCGGTCGCGGTCCTGATGCCGCGACACCCGCAGCGGGTTGCGCCGGCTCCGATTCCCGACACCAAGCCCGCATTCTCCGACCGCAAACTCGCCCAGCTCGGTCAAGACTTTTCAAAAACGATCGCCGCTTCACGCGAGACCCTCGCGGGCGTGCAGACCGAAAGCGAACGCGCGCAGGTCATCACGATCAAACATTACGGGGTCGCGTTCAGCGGAATTCACGAAGGCATGAATCCGGGCGACGGCGAGATCTTCGCGATCTCGCAGCAGCGCGTCGGCAACACGATGTGGTACTACACGCGCTACACCTATATGCACGGCGACGGCAGCTACGAATCCGACGACATCCCCTGGCCGTTCCATTACCCGGTCAACGATGACCCGTTCGCGCGGCACGACAAGCGCATCCCGCTGCAGCCGCCGCCGGCGGGCTACAAGCCCGATCGGCCGCTCAAGCCGATCCTCCAACAATTCTTCGGCGGTCCGCCGGTCACCGACTGACGCGCTCGCGGCAGCGCTCCGACCCGGTAGCCGCCGGACGCGGTCAGCTCAGCCACACGTAACGCGCGACGAGCAGCGCCGCGACGGCGTAGAGCAGCGGATCGACGTCGCGCGCGCGGCCGCCCAGCACCTTGAGCCCGGCGTAGCTGATCACGCCGAAGCTCACGCCGTTGGCGATCGAAAACGTCAACGGCATCGCCACGATGGTGAGAAACACGGGAATCGCGACGGCGTAGTCGTCCCAATCGACTTCGCGGATCCGCTCGAGCATCATCGCGCCGACGATGACGAGCGCCGGCGACGTCGCGGCCGCCGGGATCGCGCCGGCGATCGGCCAGAGCAGCATCGCGGCCAGAAAGAGCACGCCGACGGTGGCGGATGTGAGCCCGGTTCGGCCGCCCTCAGCGATGCCGCTGGCGCTTTCGATGTACGCGGTCGTCGTGCTCGTGCCGAGCACCGCGCCGACCATCGCCGCGAGACCGTCGCAGGTAAAGGTTGCGCGCGCACGCGGCAGCTCGCCGCGCGCATCGAGAAATCCCGCTTTTCCGGCGAGCCCGACCAGCGTTCCCGTTGCATCGAAGAAATCGACGAGGAAGAACGTGAACACGACGGTCACGATCCCCAAGCCCAAAGCACCGCGGATATCGAGCGCACCGATCAGGCCGCCGGGCCAAACCGGCAGCGCGAAGATACCGTTGGCCAGGCCCGCGAAGGGAACGAGCGCGTCGTGCGCGCCGGGATACACGGCGGCGCGGGTCGCGACGGCAGCCAGCGTCGCCGCGATGATGCCGAACACGATCGCCGCCGGGACGCGGCGCGCCAGCAGCGCGGCCGTGACCGCAAACCCGAAAACCGCGATGAGCGCGGGGGCGGCGCCGAACGATCCCAGCGTCACGAACGTCGCCGGATTCGGCACGATCAAGCCGCAATTCTTGAGTCCGATGAAGGCCAGAAACGCACCGATGCCGGCCGTTATCGCGTACTTGAGGGGCAGCGGGATCGCGCGCACGACCGCCTGCCGCGCACCGACGAGCGACAGCGCGACGAAGATCACGCCTGAAACGAATACCGCGCCGAGTGCCGTCTGATACGGAATCTTTTGGCCGATCACGACCGTGTAGGCAAAATAGGCGTTGAGCCCCATTCCCGGTGCTTGCGCGAAGGGGTAGCGTGCGACGAACGCCATCAGGAACGAACCGATCGCCGCCGCCAGCGCGGTGACGACCAGCAGCTTGGCGAAGGCATTGGGAATCGGGATCGCGCTGCCGAGGACGAGCGGGTTCACGAACAGGACGTACGACATCGTCAAAAACGTCGTGACTCCGGCCCGCAGTTCACGCGGCACCGTCGAACCCGCGGGCGTTATTCCGAAAAAGCGGTCGAGCGCGCCGCCGGGTGGTGTCTGAAGCATTGGCTTAGCGGTCATCGTTGCACGTCACCTTTGCACGCAGCGCTCGGTGAAAACTGCTCGCCGGCGTCACGCTGGAAAGCGGCGGACTCAACCCGTGACGCGCAATCCCGCGGCGATTCCGTTGATCGAAAGCCGGATCGCGTCGCGCAAGCGGTCGTCGGACCGGCCCTTCGCGCGATACGACTGCAGCATCCGGATTTGGAGCAGCGACATCGGGTCGACGTACGGATTGCGCAACGCGATACTGCGCGCCAGCACCGCATCGTCGGCCAACAAACGGTCGGTCTGCAAGATCGCCAACACGGCTTTCGTGCTGCGCGCGTATTCCGCGATGATGCGCGGAACGAAGCGGTCGTGCAAGTCACGGTCGCTCACGAGTTCGTGCGCGTAGCGCTCGAAGATCGCCATGTCGGCGACGCCCAGCCCGCGCTCGACGCTGCGCACGAGGTTGGCAAAGAACGGAAGACCCCTCAGCATCTCGCGCAGCGTGTGCATCTCGGTACCGGCCGCCTCGACCGCGGTCCCGAAGCCGTACCAGCCCGGCAGCATGCAGCGCGATTGCGCCCAGCCGAAGGCCCACGGGATCGCGCGCAGATCGTTGATCGAACGCCGTTCCCCGCGCCGCCCGGGCCGCGAGCTGATTTCGAGCTCGCCGATCTCGTCGACCGGCGTCGCCGCGGCGAAGAAGCGCAAGAACTCCGGATCTTCGATGAGCGCCAAGTAGCTCGTTTGCGACGTCGCCGCGAGCGTATCGAGCATTATCGACCAGGCGACCGGAGTCGGACGCGGCTCGTCGGCGAGACTGCGCAGCACCGAGGTGACGGCGAGTTCGAGATTACGCCGCGCGAGCGACGGCATGCCGTAGCGCGCGCGGATCACCTCGCCCTGTTCGGTGACTTTGAACCGCCCGGTGTGGCATTCGGGCGGTTGCGCGGCGACCGCTTCGCGAGCGTCGGCCGCGCCGCGCCCGACCGAACCACCGCGGCCGTGAAAAAAGCGCACCGCGACCCCGCGCTCCGCGCCCAGCCCCCCGATCGCCGCCTGTGCCCGGTAGATCGACCACGCCGCCGAAACGATTCCGGCGACTTTGGTTCCATCGGAATAGCCGAGCATGATCTCCCACACGTCGCGCAGCGACGCGACGTGGGCGCGAAACGGCTCACAGGCCAGCGCTTGGGCGCAGATCGTCACCCCGTTGTCGAGCGCCGACGTGCTCTCGAGCAGCGGCACGACCTGCGCCGGCCCGGCATCGAACACGCCGCACGTCCGCGCCAAGGCGAAGAGCGAGAGGATGTCGTCGGCCGACTCCGTCCCGGCGAGGATGAACGACGTGACGCTGCGCGCTCCGCGCCGCGTGCGCAGATCGGCCGCGACCCACAACGAGCGGACGATATCGAACGTATCCGGCGACAAGATCACGGTGCGTGCGATGAGCGGGCGCTCGGAAACGAGTTCTTGTTCGAACCAGGCGGCGCGCTCGGCCGCCGAGCGGTTCGAAAGCGGCGGCAGCTTCGGCTCGACGACCGAGACGATCTCGTCGAGGGCCCGCACCACCCGGTCGCGATGCTGACGCCACTCCAGCGAATACACGTGAAAGCCGAAGATATCGATGGCGCGCAGCAAACGCCGCAGCGGCCGGGCGGCCTCGATCCCGCTGTGAACGCTCAAGCTGGCATCGATGACGGCAAGGTCGGCGGTCAACGCTTCGGGCGTCTGGTAGCCGACCGGATCGCCGGCCATCGCGCACGTCAGGCGCCGATGAACGAACGCGAGTTTGCGCCGGTAGGGCTCGGCTTCCTGACGCGGTCCGTACGTGTAGCGGACGTCGGGAATGAGGGCCAGGTCGTGCTCGACCGACGCCAACAGTTCGGGCGACACGTCTTCGCGCGAGATGCTCTGCGAGAAGCGCGCCTGCAATCCCTCGACGGCTTGCAGATAGCGCTTGAGCACGAACGCGCGCGCTTGTTCGTGCGCATCGACGATGGCGTCGGGCGCGACGTTCGCGTTGCCGTCGCGGTCCGAGCCGATCCAACTTCCGAACGAAAGGAACGTCGGCACCGGACGCGCCACGCGCGCTTCGATGCGCTCGAAGAGCAACGTCGCCTCGTCGAACAGCGTTTCGCGGAAGCGGGCGATGAGATTGCGCACTTCATCGTGGATGGTCGGTGCGCTGTTGTAGAGTTCGCTGCTCTGCCACATCAGGACCATCTGCGCGCGCAGCTCGGCTTCGATCGTTTCGGCTTCCTCGGGCGTCGGCGTGCGCGCATCGAGTTCGCGCAGCAGCCGCGAAACGGCCAAGATCTTCTCGCTGGTCGTGCGGCGTGAAACTTCGGTCGGATGCGCGGTGAAAACCAGCGCGATCTCGAGCCGGTCGAGGCCGGGCGCGTCTTCGGGCTCGAGCGTTTCGATCGAACCGCGCAGCGGTTCCGCGCCGGTCAGCGCGCGCTCGCGGCGGCGATATTCGCGGTGCAGCTGCTCGGCCAAGTTCGCCACGCGAAAATACAGGCCGAACGCGCGGATGACGTCGACCGCATCGTCGGTTTCGAGCTGGTCGAGGACGGCGTCGATGTGGCGATCGAGCTTCTCGCTGGGAGCGGTGCGACGCTGACGGGTCAGCTGCCGCAGCCGTTCGACGTGTTCGAACGTGCGCGGCCGCGCGTGCGTCTGCAGCACTTCGCCGACGAGCCGCCCCAAATACGTGATGCGCGCGCGCAGCGGCGCCGTCGTGTCACGCTCGAGGTCGCCGGAATCGGACTTGCGTCCGCCGCGCACGTCTAGAACCAACGCGGCACCGCATCGCGGTAACGCCGGTACTCGTCGCCGAAACGGCCTTCCAAATAGCGTTCTTCGCGACTCACGACGAGCCGGTCGAGCAGCGCCATCGCGATCGGCAACAGCGTGAGCGCCGGCAACGACCGCGCGTACAGCGCGATCCCGGTGTAGATCGACGCGGCGCCCACGTAGGCGGGATTGCGGCTGAGCGTGAAGATGCCATCGGTCGCCAGCGCCGTCGACGGCTTGTAGGGATCGAGATTCGTTCCGGCCCGCTTGAGCGCGGCGACCGCCGCGGCGCCGATCGCGATCCCGGCGACGACCGACGCGCCGCCCAGCGTTCGCGCGAGCCGCTCGCCCTTGTCGGCGTCGGGCTGTAAACGGCCAAGCCACAATCCGAGCAGCAGTGCTCCGCCAAAAATCAGCGGCGGCGGCGCGGCAACGCCGGCCGTTTGGGCCTCATCTTCCATCGTCTGGCGATTTCTGCCCGTACCCGCGTTCCCCCGTTGGCCCTTCGTCGCACCAACCACCGAACTCGGAGAAAGCAACGCGGCCCGCGGCTTGCGGCGAAGCCGCAAACGCTTAACCCAGATCTTCGCGCCGGATACGGGCGTACTGCGGGCTGATCGTCGGCAATTGGATCAGGCGCGCCATCGCGGCGTCGAAGTTGCGTTCGCGCGTTCGATGCGTCAGGATCACGATGTCGGTCTCGTTGGTGTCGCTGTCGCCCGCGCCTTGCTGCAGCATCGCATCGACGGAGATTCCCGAATCCGCGAGCGCGCGCGCGATGTCGGCGAGCACGCCGACGACGTCTTTCACGCGCACGCGCAGGTAGTAGGACGTTTCAACGTCGCCCATCGGCAAGATGTCGACGTCGCTGAGCGCGTCGGGCTGAAAGGCCAAAAACGGCACGCGTTCTTCGGGTTCAGCCCGCATGAGCCGGGTAACTTCGATGATGTCGGCGATCACCGCCGAGGCCGTCGGTTCGGCGCCCGCGCCCGCACCGTAGTACATCGTCACTCCCGCCGCGTCGCTTTTGACGAGAATCGCGTTCATCGCGCCGTCGACGCTGGCGATGATGCGGCCGGCTGGAATGAGCGTCGGGTGAACGCGCAGCTCGATGCCCGTCGGGGCGCGCCGCGTGATGCCCAAGAGCTTGATGCGATAGCCCAGCTCTTCGGCATACGTGATGTCCTTCTCAGTGAGCTTGCTGATGCCCTCGACGTAGGCCCGCTCGAACTGGACGGGGATGCCGAAACCGATCGCGCTCAGCAGCGTGAGTTTCTGCGCGGCGTCGATGCCTTCGATATCGAAGGTCGGGTCGGCTTCGGCGTAGCCCAGCCGCTGGGCCGCTTCGAGCGCGGCCCCGAACGGCAGCTTCTTCGCGCGCATCTCCGAAAGAATGTAGTTGCTCGTGCCGTTGATGATTCCGGCGATCCACTCGATGCGGTTGGCGGCCAAGCCCTCGCGCAGTGCTTTGATGATCGGGATACAGCCCGACACCGCCGCCTCGAAAGCGATCATCACGCCCGCGTTGCTCGCCGCCGACAAGATCTCATTGCCGGCCGTCGCCAACAGCGCCTTGTTCGCGGTCACGATATGCTTGCCGTGCGCGATCGCGGTGAGGATCGCGTCCTTGGCGACGGTCGTCCCGCCGATGACTTCGACGATGATGTCGACGTTGGGATCGGTGACCGCGGCACGCGCGTCCGTGACGACGGGAATATCCGGGCCGACGATGCTCTGCGCGCGCGCGGTGTTTCGCGCCGCAACCCAAGCGATCTCGATGTGGCGCCCGGCACGGCGCGTGATCTCCTCGCGGTTACGAGTCAGCACGTGAAACGTTCCGCCGCCGACCGTACCGATCCCCAACAACCCGACGCGCACCGGCTTCATTCGCTGCAGTCTCTCTTCCGTTCCGAAACGCAGCGAAGTCGGCCGGTCAGATTCCGGAACGTCGCGCGTGCCCCAGAGCGGTTACGGCAGGCTGGTTCGATAATCCGGTTCGCCGGGACGTTCCGGCACCGACGCGGCTCGGTCCGCCAGGACCGAACGCCACGGCGGCTTGCGGCGCAGCCGCAAACGCGACGGATTCGGCTTGCCGAATCCTCTTAGGCGGCGTAGGTGACTTCGGTTACCCGGACCGATTGGCGCGAATCGACCTTGCCCTTGCCCTTGCCGACGTAGCAGCCGGAGGTCGGCGCGACGTCGTCGTAGTCGCGGCCGACGGCGACGACGATATAGCGCAAGTTCGTCGCGCAGCCGTTCGTCGGATCGAGCGAGACCACGCGCGCGCCGTCGCGCCCCGGTACCAGAAACTCGACCCAGGCATGGGTCGCGCCTTCACCCAACAAGTGGCCCGAGACGTAGCGCGCGGGCAGTCCGCAGACCCGGCTGAGCGCAATGGCGATGTGAGCGTAATCTTGGCACACGCCGCGCCGCATGCTGAACGCGACCGCGCCCGTGGTGAACACGTCGGTCACGCCTTTGGTGTAGATCATCTCGCGATAGACGAAATCGGCGATGGCATGCGCGAGTTCTTCGCGGTTCGGATGACGGGCGCGCAAGTCGGCGGCGATATCGAAGAGGGCTTCGTCGGGGCGAATGAGCCGCCGCTCGATACACAGCACGCGCCCGTCGGCGAACGAATCCGCTTCGACGTGCGGCCCCAGGCGCGCGTCGCGCGCCACCTGCGAGGTGAGCACGAACGCGATGCTGCGCTCGACGCGCGGGACGTCGAGGGAGACGACGTCGTTGCCGAACGAGTCGGAGTACGCTTGTGCCGGCGCGTCGGGCGATACGTGCAGTTCGTTGGAAAGCCGTCGCTGATCGCCGTGAACGGCGCGCGGCGAGATCACCAGCTTGTGCTGGAGGCGCCGAATCGGGCTGGCATAGTCGTAGCGAATCGATTGCTCGATGCGGAACGTGGCCGAGACGACGTTCGACCAGTCGACTGCTTCCTTCATGCGGGCACCTCCGGAGTGTTCATGCGGCCTTGTCGGCAAAAACGGTCATTTCGTGAAGGTAGGCCTTGCCGTACGTGGTGACCATCGCCACGTCCAGCGCATCGCGGCCGCGGGCGATGACCGCTCGGCCGCGGCGCCGCTCGTTGTTGCGGGCGTCGAACGTCCACCACGACCCGTCCAGATACGCCTCGAACCAAGCACAGAAATCCATCGGCGCATCGGGCGGCGCGACGTCGATATCGGGCAGGTAGCCGAAGGCGTAGCGCGCCGGGATGTTCATGGCGCGACAGAACGTGATCGCCAGATGGGCGAAATCGCGGCAGACGCCGACCTGATTCTGGTAGGCGTCGAGCGCCGTCGTCGTCGGCGTGCTCGTACCGTACGAGAACCGCAGGTGGCGGTGAACGTAGTCGCAGATCGCCTGCACGCGGGCCCAGCCCGGGGGCGTATTTCCGAACAGGTTCCAGGCAGCATCGCTCAGGACGTCCGAAACGCAATAGCGGCTGGGAAGTGTGAAGAGGAGCACGTCGTCGGGCAGGTCCTCGGCGGCATACTGCACGGCGTCGGGCGCATAGGGATCGAGTTCGTTCGAGACCCCGACCACCGCCGCGTAGTGGACGCTCGAGGGGCCGGGCGGCAGGATCGTGCGCCGGCAGATGTTCCCGTAGACGTCACGGTAGTCGTGATAGGGGGCATCGGGTTCGAGGGTCCACTCTTCGGTCAGCAGTTCCTGACCGTGGTGGACTTCGGGGCGGACCATGAAAATGGCCGGAGTCGGAACCGCGACCTCATATTTGAATTCGCAGCCGACGTCGATCCGCAACCCAGTGTCGAGCATGTGGGCCATTACCTTTCTGTAGCTACGCTCTGCAGCAACCCGCTCTTTTCGCCATATGGCCCGTACGGAGGGGAACGCGTGGGGCGGCCTTTCATTACCCACCTTACGAACCAGCGCCCCGGGATGCGGCTCCGGTATCACGAAGGCCGTCCCATCCATGCAAGACGTGCCCGATCTTCCACGCCGGATCGGTATCGCGGCGACTTTGCTCGCCATGGTCATCCTTGTCGGGACGACCGGGTACGTCGAGATCGAAGGTTGGCCTTGGTTCGACTCCCTCTACATGACCGTCACGACGTTCACGACGATCGGCGGCGGCGAGCCCGCGCCGCTGAGCGTGGGCGGCAAAATCTGGACGATGGTCGTCGTCATCATCGGGTTCGGCGTG
>Ga0182013_10005600_pt1 | contig 14550 bp, 10 predicted proteins | sample 612S2MmetaG_FD_120487 | JGI IMG/M metagenome (GOLD analysis project Ga0182013, IMG submission 120487) | Permafrost microbial communities from Stordalen Mire, Sweden - 612S2M metaG | ecosystem: Environmental > Terrestrial > Soil > Wetlands > Permafrost | place: Sweden: Stordalen | collected... | reverse complement strand
GGCCCGGTGCCGGAGCGAGAACAGCGAATAACGTAGCGCTAGACGACCCCCGGGAAGGACTCTGTGGCTCAGGAGCTTGAAGCGCCTGGCCTGCACCCGCGCATAAAGTTTGGGATCACGTCTGACGTGGATGACGCGCCATGCGCCGACGCGGAATGGCATCCAAGCGTCGGTGAAGCAGATAAAATCGCACGGTTCGTCTTGCAGAACCGGTTCCTTGAGTGTGTCGTGACCACCGAAGATCGCTGTGTAAACAACCGCTTGCATTGTCACTCTCGATCCTGGCCTCAGCATGCGAGCGTTTTTGCGCCATCATTCACCATCAGATTAGAGGTGCGGCGTGATAACGCCGGGTCCCACCGACCACTGGACCAACCGCCGTGTCGAGAACGGCACGGCTAATCCTTGACGATGAACTTGGAGCGATTGCGCATGGCGACATAGATTTCGCATGTCGAACACGGAATATCGTTTCGCGGCGGCATTCGGCCACTAAGCATTTCTCGGGCGTAAGTCATCTTTTCACTGTTGATGCTGTCCATCAATCCATCGGTAAGTGCGTTCCCACCGAAGTCGCCCCAAAAATTTCGACAGCAACCGATGACCTTTCCATCCCAATTGATTTGAGGAGCATCCCAAAGTTGATGGCAGATCGCAGTCCCGAATTTCTCATCGTGCTCCTGCTCATATTCATCGCGGGTCATTGACTGCCATCCCGTCTGGGCGCGCACGAACGCTCTATCGCGAATTGGTGAAAATGTCTCGTCCCAGCTCAATTTTGTACAAAATTCCATACCGCGTTTTTCGGCCATCTCGCGCGCCAAGGGAATTTCACGCTCGTTGTGGCCAAATACGACGAACTGCCATATCAAGCTCGGAAGTTGCGATTGATTGCGGCGTTTGTAGAAATTGATCCTTTCGATGTTGCGGATGACGGTGTCGAAATCGCCGCGAACGCGATATTGCCGATAACTTTCGGTCGTGGCGCCGTCGATGGAGCAGGACAGGCTGTGCACCCGGAATTTGACTAGGCCTTCAAGAACCTCGTCCTGGACGTGATTAAGATTGGCGCCGTTCCTGATCGAAATGGCGACGTCTCTTTGATGGGCATATTCGAAAATCTGCAGCAACTGCGGATTAAGAAAGACTTCACCGTAGTTTGAAAGTTCCACATGTTCCAACGCCGGGTTCGATTCCACGAGTTCGCGAAAGTTTTCGAGTTTGAGAAACCCGCTTCCAATCGCGGGGTAGATGTGCCCACTCGTGGTCGGACAGGACGGACATCGCAATTGACAAAACGACGAGGCCTCGACGCGAATGCGGCGCGGTTCGATTCGTCTTGAAGCGCGAAACCCGCGTTCGGGCTCCTGACGCGAGGCCTCCGGAAAAGTCACGGCCGATTCACCAATCGCGCGGCGATGAAGACATTTTTACCGAGGGACTATAGCACGGGGAACACGAATGTCACCCGCTGGCGGCATAACTACGACAGAGTCGCCGAAGGCGATTCACGAAAATCAATGTTTTGTAAAAGCTGTGACGTCCAATCTCTTCGCCATTCTCGGTGGAGCCGCGATTCCCTTCGATCGGCAACACTACTTAATCAGCGCGCAAATCCGGGCCGCTCGGGCCCTGCCGCCGTGGCGAGAGGAGAATCTGGCAGCCAAATCCAGGGTCGGATAGCCACCATCCACCGCGCGGATCTGGCAGGGGGGCGACATCAACGAATACCCCAAAAGACATGGCAACCCGCCACGCCCTGAAAGCAGCCGGCGTCAACTTGGGACTCTACTTATCGCTGGATGAAACTCGGGGCTCAGGTCATCGGCTCGCCCGACTTTCGATCGCAACTAGCATGCGCCAAAGATGGACAAATCCGCCCACACCTGGGGCAACAACAGCGCGTCTGAGGTGTTTCCTAACGATCATCAAAGGCGGCCGCCCAGCAAGATTTTCCTTTACCAACCAAGGCGGTCAAGATAGTTATTTCTATGCAAAAATTGAAATTGCTTTTCGTGCATGTGCCAAAGACGGGCGGCACTTCTATAGCTGAGGCGCTGCGAAGGCGCTTCGGCGATACCCTCTATTGCGACGCGGATGGTCCCGCTGATCCGTTGTCACCAATGAATATCGATCCCGATGGGTTCCTTGAGCGGCAATACCGATGTGGCTATGGATTTCTTGACGGAATGAATGCTGTTACCGGACATCTGTGGATTCGTAAGTATGATCCCGTGCCCACTGAGACACGGGCGGTAATTCTACGGCATCCGATTGATCGGACGATTTCCCATTATTTTTTTGGCTTTCTTCGGTAGCCGCGGCGGAGCACTCGCTCCGAAGCTATCTTCTAAGAGAAGGGCTAGATATCATAGGCTTCGCCCGCCTCCCCATCATCCGGCGATTCTACTCGCGGCATATTTTTCGTGACACCGATATGAGGATATTCGACTATATTGCCGAATATAACGAGCTTCAGACGGATTGGTCCGGCGTAATGCGTCGTCTCGAACTTGAAGCGGTGCCTCTGAGGTCTAACGAGACGAAGGCCTATGTGCCCGATTATTTGAGCAAAAAAGCGCAGATCGTGAGCGATCCGGGGATCATAGCTAATTTGCGCGATCTCCTCTCAGACGATATTAGGTTCTATGAACACGCCCTCGCGAGACCTTGATCGTGCCGAGCGCGGCTGATGCGCGACCTCGCATGAGGTTGATTGTATGTGGGACGACCCTTAGAATTCTGAAGGTGAAGACCGCTGCATTGCGCTCTCCTTATAGCGCGAATCTCGTATCGTGTACTCTATACTGCGGACTTTAGAAGCCGCGCATGTTTCAGCAGATCGTCAATGTCGTTGCTCGTCACCAAATCCACTTCAGGCATCCGAAAATTAGGTATCCATGAATACCAGGCTGTCACCGATGACCCGCGTTTTGTCTATAGATTCTGGGTTCGGCGTCCCCGTTATATGGTGGTCTTTCTCCAGACCCTCGATGAATCGCTAGATCCAAAAATATACGCAGATCGCGGTAATGGCTTTAGCGAAGCCGGCGCGATTTCGCTGCGGCATGACGGCACCTGCATTTATTTAATAACCGTCTCTGCGCCGTACCGTGTCGCCAGAATTAGAATTGATCCACGAGCTTCCGAGGGGGCCTTTCGTTACTGGGCGAAAGCAGCCTGGAATGAAGCGGACCTTGCGATGCTGCTTCAACAAGCTAAGGCGAGGGCCAATGGAACAGCGTCGGTCCTTGATGTCGCTATCCACGGAAGGCCGGAAAAGCACAAAAGGCGAAATCGCGACAAGAATATTTCGGAGCACTTTGCTTCCGTTGTTCGACTAGCAGAGCGTACGGCGCCGCCGGTCGATCCGAGCATGATGCGCGATGCGCCGTTCATTTCATTTGTCGTGCCCGTCTACAATACGCCCGAAGGTTATCTCGATGAGCTCCTGGCGTCGTTCCTCGCCCAACCCACGGGCTCGGCCGAGCTAATTCTATGCGACGACGGCTCGACGTCGATGCGGACGTTGGCGTGGCTCGCCAGGCACGAGAACGTGCGGGATATTCGAATCGTTCGTAACGAAAGCAACGCTGGCATCGCTGTCGCGACCAATTCAGGAATCGCGGCCGCGCGCGGGGAGTGGGTTAGTTTCATCGATCACGACGATGCATTGACGCCCGGTGCGATTCGGCTCATCGCCCAAACAGTCCGGCAGCATCCGGATTGCCAATTCATTTACACCGACGAGGTCGTGACGGACGCGAAGCTCAAGCCAATCTTCTATTTTTTAAAGCCCGCATATGACGAGGTGCTGCTCTCTGGAGTCAATTACATCAATCACCTATCGTGTTATAGGCGGGATCGGTTGTGCGCGCTCGGCGGCTTACGGACCGGTTATGACGGTTCGCAAGACTACGACCTGTTGTTGCGCTATCTGCGCGATTTGAAACCGGATGAGATCAAGCATCTGCCATATCCGGCCTATCGGTGGCGGCGGAGCGCGGGCGCGTTCACAGCACAATTCATGGCGCAAGCCACCAAAAACGCGCGAAAGGCGTTAGCCGAGCGCTACCGTTGCGGCGAAACGCAGCCGCCGGTAAGCGAGGCTATCACAATCACTCTGCATCGGATTCGCTTCGATCAATTGGCGATGGGAGAGATTTCCCCATCGAAGGCGGCATGGCCGCGTGTGTCGATTATCATACCCAACCGGGATTCGTTTTCGTTGATTTCGCGCGTGCTGGCCGATCTCCAAGACCGAACCTCCTATCCCGATCAGGAAATTATCGTCGTTGACAACGGCACAACCGATCCGCGGGTTCTAGATCTTTATGCCAAATACAGAGAAGGGGCGATCCCGTTCAAATATGAAATCGAGGCAGCGCCATTCAATTTCTCCCGTCAGGTCAATCGCGGCATTGCGTTGGCTTCCGGCGAGCTGGTACTTCTTCTCAACAACGATATCAAGGTGATCGAGGGGGACTGGTTACGCGAAATGGTGTCGTGCTTCAGTTATCCCGATACAGGCATCGTCGGCGCAAGGCTGCTTTACCCGAGCCGGCGGCTCCAGCACGCCGGTGTGATTGTCGGGTTGGGTGGACTCGCCGGTCATTGGTTCAACGGTCAGCGCGAGAGCTATCCTGGGCCGATGGCGCGGCTTCACGTCCGGCAATCGCTAAGCGCGGTAACTGGCGCTTGCATGCTCATTTCACGGGCTTGCCTCACCAAAGTCGGGAACTTCGATGAAGATACATTTGCGGTCGCCTACAATGATATAGACTTCTGTTTGCGTGCAGCGGCAGACGGCTTTCGCATCGTCTGGACACCATTCTCGACCCTAATCCACCACGAGTCGGCTAGTCGCGGCAGTGACGAAACCACTGCTAATCGCGAGCGTTTTCAACGTGATAAATCTAATTTGCGCCGGCGTCACGATACCGGATCCTTCGAGGATCGGGCCTTTAGCCCCTGGTACACGCGAGATCGTGCTGTGCCCACGCCAACGCTGCTTGATGAATTACCAAAGGCACGGTGACGCTCAGGTCAGCCTATCAATTTTCTTCGTGGCACTACGAAATGCTTTTTGATCAACGACCTACGAGACCCTCAAGCCATTCGAAGTCTCTAATCGAGCTGCTTTTTTAACACTTGCTTTGCGAATTAATTCTGGCGCTTAAACAACGTCCTGCCTCGTTTGTTATTCGCCATGCTGTTTATAGTGAGGTTAACGGCTTGTTATCCAAGCTTCGGATCCAGCCTCAGTAAATTGCACGGAAGACGCCAGATAACCGCTCTCGTTTAGCGCGGCGATCAACCGGTATCTCTGCTCTGGATCAGATATAAAAAACACAAAGCCCCCGCCACCAGCTCCTGACACTTTACCTGCAACGGCTCCGTTTTCTACTCCAAGTGCAAAAACTTTTTCCAGCATCGGATTCGATATTAACCTCGATGTTCGACGCTTCGCGAGCCAGGAGCGATTTAGAACTTCTGCGATTCGCTGAATATTTCCGATAAGCAATGCTTGCTTCATATCAATCGCATCGGCTTTTAGCTGATGCATCGCCTGTAGAGCGCCGTCGTCGGTTTGCGTCAACGCTTTGACTTGGTCTTGGATAATGGCCGAGGCGCGCGATTGTCCCGTGAAACACGCCGTCAAGGACGCTTCAAATTCGTGCAGGTACGGCGGACTAACGCGCAACGGATTTACAATCACCCGATCACCCGGCAAAAACTCCATAAAGTTAATGCCGCCAAAAGAAGCAGCATATTGGTCCTGTCGGCCGCCTGCGAGGCCGGCATCGTTGCGCTCGATTTCGAAGGCCAAGCGCGCCACGTCATACCGCCCAAGCGGCAGGCCGAACGCCGCGCGGTAAGCCTCCACAAGCGCGACCACCAGCGCCGAAGATGCACCCAGGCCCGAGCCGGCCGGCGCATCGACCATGGACGTTACTGTTACTGCGCGGGCGTGCCCATGTAAAAATTCACGGACAATGCGGTTGTGGACCGCCCGATGTAACAGAAGCCCACTATCGATCGGCAACGCGGCCGCAAGCGGAATGGCGTCCTCTTGCTTTACGTCATGTGCCGAGAAAACGAGTTGATCGTCATCGCGGAAAGTCAAGTGTGCGTAAGCGTATCGGCTGATGGTCGCGTTAAGTACGGCGCCGCCGTATTTGTTACAATAGGGCGAGAGATCGGTTCCGCCGCCGGCGAGACCGAGCCTTAACGGTGCACGCGCTCGAAAACTCAGTACCGGACTACGACTAAGTTGCAGGCTCGAATTTTGCGCGCTCGCCGAGATGGCCATTCTCATGCCGGAGCTGTCCGCAGGTATGGGGCCCGAAATATTCAATGTGTGGCCTTGGTGAATAATGCCCCTTAAACTCTATACTCAACGCGAATCAGCTACAATCTACTTGCGCGTATTGTAATACCCTCTCGTGACGGATTCGAGAGCCGATACTTTACGGTTGATAGAATTTCTGGGGTGCAAATTCTGTCCGTCGGACGGGAAAACAATGCTGCCATTTGGCGGTAGCGGGGGCCTTGGACATGCTGTCACTTCCATTACAGGTGCAATTCGGATCCGACGGTGATTACTTACCCTGGGCCCTTGGCGGTTGGAGCGGCGACCAGGACGATCGGACGCACACTTGGACAGAGGAATACGTAGCGAAACTGAGACTGCCTCTAGAGGCAGCCAATAACGACCGATTGCTCATCGCCGATGTCATCCCTCACGACTCAGACGATCAAGATTTATTTTTGTACGTGAATGGCCTGTTTGGAGCTTTTTGGCGGGTCAAAAGCGCGGTCGAGGTCACAGCCTCTCTCGAGAACGCTCTTTTCAAGCCCGGAGATAACGTTTTTGCCTTCGTAATGCCCAGAGCCACGCGTCCTTCTGACACGAGACCGGGTGGCGATGCGCGACTCTTGGGATGCGCGTTTCGCTCGCTTGCACTCATGGACCTGTAAGGCGGCGCTTTCCGACTTGCCGCCGTTGGTGGGGGCCGAAATCCGTCGACCGACGCACTTCGTCGTATCGTTGTCGGCACAAAGCGCTATCCCCATGACGAAACACCGCCGGATGTGCGAATATAGCCGCCTTATACCGACGGAGTATTGACAAGCGTCCGCCGGTGAATGCGCGTCGCCATTCGACCTGAATTACCGACGAGATAGAATGACATGACGAAAGCGGGCGGCAGAAACGAAGGCAGGTCGAGAAAGCCACGGGCCAATCCGCTCGCAAAGCGCCGGACCCGAAGAGCGCGCTCAGGTGGCTCTGAGTATCCTGGGGCAATTGTGGTTGCCGGAATGCATCGTAGCGGCACATCTGCATTCACCCGTGTTCTTAATCTGCTTGGCGCCGCATTGCCTAAACATCTGATGCCAGCTGGCAACTTCAACGAGAGGGGCCATTGGGAATCTACGGAAATAGCGAAAGTCAATGACACGATTCTCGCGAGCATGGATTTAGCTTGGTACGACTGGCGTGACATTGCGAAGGACTGGTTCAGATCGGAAAGCGCAAAATCCTTTCAAAGTCGACTGGCAGAGGTTATCCGTGAGGAATACGGCGACGCACGGCTCTTTGTAATCAAAGACCCGCGAATTTGTCGTCTCCTCCCGCTTTGGCTCGATGTCCTGCAGGAAATGCGCGTTACACCCTACGTGGTGATGCCCGTTCGGAACCCGATTGAGGTTGCTCAGTCGCTGCTGCGAAGGGATCAATCGATGGGCGATCTACGTCAGCCCAAGATGGTGCATGCCCAGCTTCTCTGGCTGCGGAGCGTGCTAGAGGCGGAACGTGCTTCCAGATCCTTACCGCGAGCTTTCATAACGTATGATGCGCTGCTTGACGATTGGCAAACCGCGGTCGCCGAGATTGCGTCGCGAACCCGCTTGCGCTGGCCTCGCAATCCGGCGATCGCCGCCCCTGAGATTGACCAGTTTCTCTCGGAACGCCTGCGTCACTATGCGGTCAAACGCGATGACCTCGACGTAAATTCGGAAATTACTTCGTGGGTGAAAGGCGCCTTTTCGGTATTGCTGGAAATGGCACGGCACGGCAGCGACACGCGGCAGTTTTCTAAGTTAGACAATCTTCGCTCGGCTCTGGAGGATAGTTCGCGACTGTTTTCCCCCTTAATTCTGGAAGGAGAGCGCCAGACTGAAGCTAACCGCCAAACGATTATCCGGCTCACAAGCGATTTATCGAACGCTAAGGACGATATTGAAAGCGCACAGGAGAATCTCGAGGCGTCGGTTAGCCTGAAGACTGATCTCGATCAGGCACTGAAGCGAGAGCAATATCTGCACGACGAGCTTGAGAAGCGACGCAACGAACTACAATCGTCGACACAGCTTCTGGATAATTATTTAGAAGCCTTGCAATCGGCAAAGATTGCGACTGAGACCCTGGAGGGGCAACTCAAGACCAGCAGAAACAATGAGGCGCGTGAGGCGGCGAATGCTCAAAGATTATCTGTCGATATAGCCGACCTCAAAGAGGCCCACATCGTCGCGGTCCGCGATGCGGTCGCATCAGCTCAAAAACTAAAGGAGAACGAAGCAAAGTTGGATCTCGAATCGCGGCGGCTTCAGCAATTGGACGAACAGTTGTCTCGCCTGCGGGAGAGGGCCGAAGTCGACCACAAGGTGAATGAACGGCTCCGCCGTCAACTTGCAGCCATTCTCCCTGAGCGAACGGCGTTAGCGCAGCAAAGGGAGAAACTCGAGCTAGAGCTCGACCAGGCGGCAGTTCGCGCTAAAGATCAAGTTATAGCTTTGCGCGATGGCGCTGACGCCTTGAAAGAACGCAATACACAATTGTCTCTCCTCGCGCTCAAAGGAACTGTCGCACGAGACATGGCAGCGGCGGCGAAGATCGTGCGTCAAAAAATGGGACAAATGCCGCTCGGCTCGATAATCGAAAATGCCCAGCTACGGCCGTCGCTTCGGATGCGGACTGACGCGCGCCGCAAACGGCGGACCGAATGGAAAATTGTCGCCAGCTCTGGCCTGTTCGAAGCACAATGGTATCTGGCGCACAACCCGGATGTTGCCGCCGTCGGCATCGATCCGTTTAGGCATTTTATGAGCCACGGCATTGAAGAGGATCGCGATCCGCATCCACTGTTCTCGTCAGGCTGGTATCGCATCCAAATGCATCGGCACGGCGTACCGATGGATGTCCCACCATTATTACACTATTTGGCGGTCGGCCGGGCGCAGCATCTGTCACCGCATCCTTTGTTCGACCCGCAATACTACCGCGCCAGCTATCGCGACGTCGCGGAGAGCGGCGTTGATTCGTTGGAGCATTTTTTGACATACGGTGCCGCCGAGCGGCGTAACCCACATCCGCTGATCTGGATGGAGCGGCTCGCGGAACAACCCGGCTTTGTTGCAACTTCGCGCAATGCGCTCGTCGATTATCTGAGCAATCCGGAGCTTTTCGCGGCGAGTCCGCATCCGCTGTTCAATGCTGCGGCTTATCTCGCAGATAATCCCGACGTCGCACGGGCTGCCGTGAATCCGCTGCTGCATTACTGCGCGGCGGGATGGCGGCAAGGTCGCGCCGCACACCGGGTGTTCGCAGGCGACTGGTATCTAGTGCGCAACCCGGACGTGTTTGCCGCCGACATCGATCCATTGGCCCATTACCTTCGCTACGGCGCACAAGAGTATCGCGACCCGCATCCGTTGTTCGACATCAAATTCTATTACGCGCGCTATCGCGACGCTCGCCGGCTACCTTACGACGCGCTCAGCGACTACGTCATGAACGGCCTCGGCGACAACCCCCGCGAAACGACCACGCAGATCAGTGTCGCGGAGATCCGAGCCCTCCTGCCGGCTTACCTTCTCGATGGCAAGGCGCCGGTTGCGGCATTCCTCGATAGCGACTTTGCGGTCGCAAAACTCGCGGCAAGTGGCGATAGGCCGAGAACCCATCAGGCAGCGGCGTGGCCACCGGCGCCGGTGCCCGCCTATTGGTTGCCGCAACGCTTGCGCGATTACATCATCGACCGATTTGGCGATGGGGTGATCGGGCTCTACATCTATCTGATGGCGATGGTTGAGCGCTACGGCAGGAGACAGAACAGCTTCCCGCAGACCCGCGATTTCACCATGCTATGCGATCGACTTAATCTCCTGGCCGGTAAGCGCCAAGGCGACGGTGACGTCGACGTCAGTATCGTCGTTCCAGTCTTCAACAATATCATTTATACACTGACGAGTCTCGTCTCGCTGCTCGGACAGGATTCGCGGCGCTCCTATGAAATACTCATCGGTGACGACGGCTCGACCGACGCGACGCCTAAAGTGTTCGGTGCGGCCGGCGGTTGCGTGCGTCTCATTCAGCATAAAGAAAATCTCGGTTTCCTCGGCAACTGCAATTGCACCGCGAGCTTCGCCGGCGGACGCTATCTCGTATTCCTCAACAACGATACCTTGCTGCTGCCAGGATGGCTCGACGCGCTGATCGACGCGCTGGAAGACACGCCGCAAGCCGGCGTCGCCGGATCAAAGCTGCTCAACGCCGACGGCAGCTTGCAGGAAGCCGGCGGCATCCTATGGCGCGACGGCTCGGGCTGGAATTACGGTCGTAACGACGATCCGGGCCTGCCCGGCTACAATTATCTCAAAGACGTCGATTATGTCTCGGGCGCCTCTCTGGGACTGCCGACGGCTTTGTGGCGGCAGCTCGGTGGCTTTGATGCGGAATTCGCCCCGGCCTATTGCGAGGATTCCGACCTCGCCTTCCGGGTCCGCCAGACAGGCTTACGAACGCTTTATGCGCCGCATTCCATGCTGATCCACCACGAGGGCAAAAGTCACGGCCGCGACACCGGCAGTGGCATCAAGGTCTATCAGGTCGAGAATCAGAAAAAGCTGTTCGCGCGCTGGCAGAGCGTGCTTGAGCACAATCACCCCAATGCCCAGAATGTGTTCGTCGCGCGCGACCGCTCGACCCGTAAGCCGCACATCTTGGTCGTCGACCATTATGTTCCGCAATGGGACCGCGACGCCGGCTCGCGCACAATGTTCCATTTCCTTCGCATGTTCGTCGCCGCCGGCTTTCAAGTCACGTTCTGGCCCGACAATCTGTTCGAGGACAAGGCCTATTGCGCGCCGCTCCAGCGCATGGGCGTCGAGGTGATCTACGGGCACTCCTACGTCGGTGGTTTCGAGAAATTCATGTGCGAAGCCGGTCCGTTTCTCGATTACGCCTTGGTCTGCCGTCCCAATGTCGCGATCAAATATTACGAGGCGATCCGCAGCCATGGCAAAGCGCGCATTCTGTATTACGGCCATGACATTCACTGGAAGCGCATGGAGCGGGAGTTCGCCATCGCCGCCGCCGCGGACCCAGATGCGCTGGAAAAAATCGACACCATGCGTAGCCTGGAGAGGGAGAACTGGTACAAGGCTGACGTCGTGTTCTACCCGAGCGTCGAGGAACGCGACCTGGTGCGCAGCCTGGTGTGGGAAGGCACAGCCGAGCAGGTGCCGATGCTGGGCTACCTGCCCCGGGAGCTTGACCTGGCGCGACAAAACCTGGCGCGCTTCGAGCACCGCAGCGCCGATGATCTGCTTTTCGTCGGTGGCTCCCATCCGCCGAATGTCGACGCGCTGGTCTGGTTCTCAGGCGAGGTGATGCCGCATATCCTCGCCGGCAACCCGCGGGCACGGCTCAATATCGTCGGCGCGACCATGACCGCTGTGGTCGAGCGCCTTGATTCTGATGCGATTCGTGTGCTCGGCCGGGTCAGCGACGACGAGCTCTCAGCGCTTTATGCCGCGATGGGCGTCGCCGTCGTGCCGCTGCGCTACGGCGCCGGCGTCAAAGGCAAAACCATCGAAGCCTTCGTCAATGCCATCCCCCTGGTGACGACCCCGGTCGGGCTGCAAGGCATCGCCAGCGACAAGCCGTTGGCCTTCGTCGCCGACGATGCGCAGCACTTCGCCAATTCTGTGCTGCGGGCGCAGCTCGACAAGGCGACGGCCCGGACGCAGGTGGAGGCGGCGGTGCGCTATATGGAACAGTGCTATTCGGTCCAGGCAATGCGCGACGCTTTTGCGCCGTTCGTCCACGAGCTAATCTCGGCTCGGGACGACGCGGCGGCAGCGGCGGCTGGCCCCCAAGGCGCATGAGGGCATGATGAAGGTCGGTTGCCCAGTCTGTGGCGCAAGCGCGGTCCGACCCTATCGCGTGGTCGAGGGCTACCAGTATTACGAGTGCGAGGTCTGCGACAGCCTGTTCATCGATCCGAACGTGATCGCCGAGATGGACGCCGGCCGTCCCATTCGTGCATATGATCAGGCCTATTGGGCTGCCGAATCCAAGGAGTCGCGCGAGCGCTCGTTCGGCCCGGCGCTCAGCCGCGTCGCCGAGACGCTGCTCTATGCGCGGCTGCCGGTGCGCCGGTTCCTCGACATCGGCACCGGGCCGGGCTTTTTGCTCGACGCGCTGTCCACCTATCTGCCGGTGTCGCGTGATATGTTCTGGGGAATCGAGCAGTTCCCGCCCGAGCAGCACACCAAGCATCCCAATTATACCATCGGTGCCTTGTCCGACCTGCCGGGCACCTTTCAGGCCGGCGTCTGCATCGAGGTAATCGAGCACCTGACCCCGGCCATGCTGCGCGGCCTGACCGCCGCGCTGGCGCCCAAATCGGAGCCAAATTCGATCTATCTGTTCAACACCGGGCTGTCGTCGTTCGTGAAGAAGGAAAATCTACATTACCTCGATCCGGTACGGCGCGGCCACATTGTCTCCTGGGGCCTCGCCGGTCTCGCCCGCTTGTTCGAGGAACAGGACTTCCGCGTCACGCCGCTGCCCGGCAAGTCGTGGGCCTTTGTCGCCGAATATCGGCCGACCCCGAGCGACATCCCTTTTGACCAGCGCATCTGGCACCCAGTCGAAGCCAACAAGAAAATCCTACATGACCCTGTAATGGGCAGTCACATGTTTGTCGTGGGCATCGATACTGCGCGGGCCTATCGGTGAGCAGAGGCACATCATGTGTCCCCGATGTGACCTTGATCGGCAATGATTTTCTCGCCAATACGGAGAGCAGACTTCAAATGCTGCGCTCGCCTACGAGCGTGGTAGGCTCATTCAATTCCATCGGGAAAAAATGGAAGCACTCTCTCTAGATCACGTCAAAGCTGTTGCCGTCCAACTGGACGCCGATTTAAGGCGTATCCGGAAGACAACTGCTCTCCCGGGGGGCCTGGCGTGGTACCCTTACGGGACGATGGCAAACATTTGGACGATCGATCAGTTGCTGACGGGTGAGAACCGTGGCTTATTTGACTCCCTCAAAAATCAGCACGTTGCGGATATAGGGGGGGCGGACGGTGATTTGGCCTTCTTCTACGAGCGTCTTGGCGCCAGCGTTGATCTTATTGATTACCCGCCGACGAACTACAATGCCTTGGTGGGAGCCAAAACGATAAAAAACGCGTTGCAGTCGAATGTGACGATCATTGACCAGGACCTCGATGCGAATCCCCGGTTGCCGCGAACGTATGGCTTTGCAAATTTCCTGGGCATTTTGTACCACCTCAAAGACCCGTACAGGGTCATGGAGTCATTATCGTCCCAAGTCCTACGGTTGGCTGTTTCTACTCGAATCAGCGACTACACGGCGGCAATCGGACACCCTGATCGTACATTCATAGCGCGGAGTCCTATCGCATACCTTCTGCACCCGACCGAATCCAATAATGACCCAACTAATTATTGGGTATTCTCCGAAGCCGGATTGCGAAGGCTGTTGGAACGGACCGGATGGCGCATCCTCGATTTTCGGGTGTTTGGAGATCGCGAACGTTCCGACCCGTATTCGCCCGAAGCGGATTGTCGGGCATTCTGCTATTTGGAGACCATGCACACACGAGTCATTTAGCTAGACATTAAAAAACCGCGGACAAAGGACCATGATCGCCCCGTACCACAGGGATGAACTTCCGGATGACGTCGACCATTCGACATTCGGTCGAGAAATTCCTCAAATTACACTGACTACCGAGGATTGCCCCGTCGATAGAATCAGACGCGAGAGCGAAACTTTTGCTTTCGTCCCATCGACCGTCATCCCCTCGAATACACCTGGTGCCCAAATCTACGGACAGTGCGATGCAAAACTGAGCCACGCTCTAAGCGGGCCTGTTTCTACCACGCTGTTTTTGCCCGATCATGCTGCGTTGATCGAATTTGATGGACGGCAAAACCTGCTGCACGAGAGTATCTGGCACACCCATTTATTTTATTCGGAACATTTTCGGAATGACCGTTCTACCAAATGGAACTGGAGAACCGTTTACGACGGCAAGCCCGATGTATCCATTCCGCAATTGGTGATGAACTGCTATCATCGCTTTTCGTATCAGTATTTTCATTGGTTTGTCGAGGTAATGCCTCGTGTTTGGCTAGCATCGCGGAGCGGCTTCAAGCCGCGTGACGCTCTTTGGTTCCTTGGGCCTCTGACTCAGCCGTTCCAGCGGCCATCGCTCGAGCTTTTTGGG
>Ga0182013_10005598_pt1 | contig 14551 bp, 14 predicted proteins | sample 612S2MmetaG_FD_120487 | JGI IMG/M metagenome (GOLD analysis project Ga0182013, IMG submission 120487) | Permafrost microbial communities from Stordalen Mire, Sweden - 612S2M metaG | ecosystem: Environmental > Terrestrial > Soil > Wetlands > Permafrost | place: Sweden: Stordalen | collected... | reverse complement strand
GGCCACCCTCTCCATCCAGGGGTCGGCGGACTCGCAGCCGATCACGGTGCAGCTGACCGGTACCGGCGCCATCGGCTACTACCAGGTCGACCAGTACGGCGACGTGGCCTATGCCGGCGACGCCCCGTACTACGGGGGCACCGGAGCCACGCCCCTCAACAAGCCCATCGTCGCCATCACGCCGACCGGTGACAACGGCGGCTACTGGCTGGTGGCCTCCGACGGTGGCATCTTCTCCTTCGGCAATGCCGGCTTCCACGGCTCGGCGGGCAACCTCCTGCTCAACCAGCCGATCGTGGGCATGTCCCGGACACTCGACGCCGACGGCTACTGGCTGGTCGCCTCCGACGGCGGCATCTTCTCCTACGGCGACGCCCAGTTCTACGGGTCGGCAGGCAACATCCGCCTCAACCAGCCGATCGTCGGGATGGCCACGACACCCGACGGCAAGGGCTACTGGCTGGTCGCCTCCGACGGCGGCATCTTCTCCTACGGCGACGCCCAGTTCCACGGCTCGGCGGGCAACATCCACCTCAACCAGCCGATCGTCGGCATGGCCGCCACGCCGGACGGACGCGGCTACTGGTTGGTGGCCTCCGACGGCGGGATCTTCGCCTACGGTGACGCCCGCTACTACGGGTCGACCGGCAACATCCACCTCAACCAGCCCATCGTGGCCATGGCGGCGATGCCGGACGGAGCCGGCTACTGGTTCTCGGCGGTCGACGGGGGCCTGTTCAACTACGGGTCGGCCCCCTTCTACGGAAGTGGCGTCGGCCTGGGCCTCGGACCCGTCGTCGACATGGCCACCAACGGGAACCCGACCCTGCAGGCTGAGTACGACGCCCCGTCCGTCCGACACGGTTCGCGGTCCGTCCCCCACCGTGCGCCGGCGACCGTCGGTGGGTCGGGCCACCCGGCCCTCCCGCGGGCGGTCGGACACGGGTCGTGACCCGCTGACGCCGGTCCGGTAAGACGCAAGCACTCACTTGACTGTGAGGTGGGGGCCTCCATGTAGTCAAGCTGATGCTTGACCGAGCGGAGGAGCCAAGACCGAGCCGACCGTTCCGAGTAGTCCTCGGCCCGTCCGGTGAGCCTGTCCCCACGATGATCCGCGAGACGAAGTCATAGGGGTGGTCGTGGATCACCGATCCCCCGGCGTGGCGCTCCGGCGCCCAGAGGTGGAGCCGGTACCCGCGCTGATCGTCCGGGCGGAGGCCGAGCAGGCCGATGTCCTGCATCATCCGTGCCCACGAGGTTCTCCTCCGGTCGCGGTCCTCCGACTAGATCAGTGTGATTCGGTACCGTCAACCGGTGGGTCGGAGCCGGGCGCCCCCCGGGTGTCCGTGGACCCGGCGGGTGACGTGTGCCACTGTGGATGTCCTAAACCGGTTCGGGTGCCGGCCCGCCAGAGGCTGGCAGACCCACCCGACGGACACCCAGGAGACGAGATGAGCATCGCCACTGCCCCCCCCGCCCAGCACCGGGGAGCCGCCGACCTCCCCTTCGTGGAGATCGGGGGAGGGAACAAGCTGAAGGTGATCCAGGTGGACGTGGCCGAGGGCCTGTGGATCGTGGAGAACATCTTCCAGAAGGGCTACGCGGTCCAGACGCACCGCCACACCGGTCCGGTCTACGGCTACACGATGTCGGGGGCGTGGAAGTACCGCGAGTACGAGTACGTCAACCGGGCCGGGTCGTTCCTGTTCGAACCGGCCGGCTCGGTGCACACGCTCGAGTGCATCGAGGACGACACGCAGGTGTGGTTCCAGATGTACGGCGTCAATCTCAACCTGGCCGACGACGGCTCGATCGAGAGTGTCTTCGACGGACCCGGCGCCCTCGAGGCGTACTACGCACTGTGCGAGGCCGAGGGGCTGGCGCGGCCCGACGTCCTCGTGAGCTGACCGGGCCGCCGGGTACTGTCGGCCGGGGATGGCTAGCGTACTGTCCGTTACCCGGACCCCTTGGTCCGGGTGACGGACAGGAGGGGACGGGTCCATGCGAGTTCGTGGCGGCGGGACGATCGGCGCACTTTTGGCGGTCGCCGCCCTCGGTGCCCCCCTGGTGGGGCTGATCGCCGGCCCCGGAACCTCCGGGGCGGCCGTCACGATCGTCAGGCACCCGCTCCCGGTCGTGGACCGGAGCGCCCAGCCCGCCGACATCACCCAGGGATGGGACGGCAACCTCTGGTTGACCTACTCCGACCGCCCGGACATCGGTCGGATGACGCCCGCAGGAGTGGTCACCGACTTCCCGATCCCGACCGCCGACGCCGGGGCGGGCGGAATCGCGGCCGGGTACGACGACGGCGCCACGTGGTTCACCGAGCCGACCGGAAACAAGATCGGCCGGATCACGGCGAGTGGCGTCGTCACCGAGTACCCCCTGCCGGAAACCGACAGCGAGCCGCAGTCCATCGTGGCGGAGTTCGACAGTTCACTCTGGTTCACCGAGGCGAACGCCCGGCGTATCGGCCGGATCTCGGAGGACGGTGCGATCACCGAGTACCCGATCCCCGGTAGCGGCCGGGGGGCGGATGACATCGTCGTCGGTTCCGACGTGGCCCTGTGGTTCACGGATCCGGCGAACGGGCGCGTCGGCCGGATCTCTCCGACCGGCGTGGTGTCGTACGTGTCGATCCCCGGGACCGGACCGGGCGAGGCGTCCCCGGGCAGCATCGCGTCGGGTCCGGACGGCGCTCTGTGGGTGGCCGACGGCCAGGGCACGATCGACCGCATCACCACGTCGGGGACGGTGACCGAATTCTCCGATCCGGCCGCCGCCGGCGCCAGCATCACCGAAGGGCCCGACGGCGCGCTGTGGGTCGCCGGCGTGGTCGCCGGCGACCCCCTGCAGCGGATCACGACCTCCGGGGTCATCACGGACGAAGGCACGACCGGAGGGGAGAGTGGCGGCATCACCGCCGGCCCCGGCCCCGGTCTGTGGTGGACGTTGACCGACCCCGGCGAGGTCGACTCGGTGTCGCTGGCGACCACGGGTTTCCACTCGGTGGATGCCGAAGGTGACGTCTACTCCTACGGCCCCGCACCCAACTACGGATCCCTCGCCAGCCTCGGCATCCACCCCGCCAGTCCGGTGGTGGGGATGTCCTCGGTGCCCAGGGGCTACATTCTCGCCGCCCGCGACGGGGGTGTGTTCGCCTTCGGCGCCGCGACCTACCGCGGGTCGCTCCCCGGCTCGGGGATCACGCCGGCCCGTCCGGTCGTGGGCATCGCCACGACGCCGGGCGGGTACTGGTTGGCCGGCGCCGACGGCGCCGTCTACGCGTTCGGCTCGGCGCCCTACCTCGGATCGCTCCCGGGCAGGGGCATCCACCCGGCGCAACCCATCGTCGGGATCGCCGCCACCCCCTCGGGCGACGGCTACTGGCTGGTGGGGGCGGACGGCGGCGTCTACGCCTTCGGCGATGCCGCCTTCGTGGGCTCGCTACCGGGCCTGCACATCACCCCGAACCGACCCGTCGTCGGGATCGCGGCATCCCCGGTGGGTACCGGCTACTGGCTGGTGGGCGCGGACGGCGGCGTCTTCGCCTTCGGGGACGCGACCTACATGGGTTCGGGCCCGAGTCTGGACGGGCTCTACCCGGGCGACCGGGCGGTGGGGATCCAGCCGACGTCGTACGGAGCCGGGTACGACGTACCCACGGCGGCCGGGTACGCCTACTCCTTCGGTTGGGGGACGTCCGTGGGCGCCATCGTCCCCAACGCTCCCCTGGTCGGTGTGAGCTCCTGACCGGGCCTCCGCCCGCCGCCGGGTCCGGCCGGACGACATACGGGGTCGGTCAGGAGCGGCCGTCGAGGGCGGCCGCCAGTTCGGTGGCGAGCCGCTGCACGATCAGGGCCGCCGATTCGGAGGTGACGGCCCGCCATCCCTCGCCCGCCCACAGGTTGGGCACGCCCGGATCGCCGGCCTCGGTCGCCGCCGCCCGCAGGGGCCGGGTGAGGTGGTGGACCTCGGGATACGCGTCCGGGGCGGCGTCCGAGTAGGCCAGCGCGAATTCGTTGGCCAGGCCACGCGCCCAGCGGCCGCTGAACGCCCGGGTCAGCATCGTCCCGGGGTACGCCCCGGTGGTCAGCGCCTGCCGGTACACATCCGACGTGCCGGCCTCCGGGCAACACAGGAACGCCGTCCCCAGCTGCACAGCGGCCGCCCCGGCCGCCAGCGCGTCGGCCGCCTGGGCGCCCGTCATGATCCCGCCGCTGGCCACGAGCGGCAGTCCCGTGGACCCCCGGACTTCCTCGAGGAGGGTGCCCAGCGGTACCCGGTTCGGCTCGTGGCCGAGGAAGGCACCCTGGTGGCCGCCGGCCTCGGTGCCCTGCACGGCCACCAGGTCGGCGCCCGCCGCCTCCGCCACGCGGGCCTCGGCCGCCGAGGTCACGGTCACCGCCACCGAGCAGCCGGCGGTGTGCAGGGTGCCGACCTCCTCGTCGGTGGGGCAGCCGAACGTGAAGCTCACCATCGGCACGCGCTCGGCGGCCACGATCTCGAGCTTGTCGGCGATGGCGTCGTCGTCCCATCGGGGCTCGCCGAGGGGCGTGGCCAGCCGCACCGACTCCGCTCGGATGACCTCGGCGTAAGCGTGGACCGGTCCGGGGTCGGCGGGTGCCGTCGGATAGAAGACGTTCACACCGAATGGAGCGTCCGTCAGCCGACGCGTGGCCGCGATGGACGCCCGCACCTGGTCGGGGGAGCGGTAGCCGGCGGCCAGGAATCCGAACCCGCCGGCCCGTCCGACCGACGCGGTCAGCTCGGGCGTCGACGGCCCGCCGGCCATCGGCGCCTGGACGATCGGAAGCGGGCTCGGCAGTGGCGACGTGTCCATGGGGACCTCCTGTCCGCTCGTCCGTCCCGGTCGGTGCCGCCCTCCGGTCTACCGCCATCCGACCGGCGTCGCGACGACCGACCGCCCCGGGGTCGTTGCGTGGGAGGCTGGGTGGAAAGCGGCCGGACCACGGCACGGCCCGGATCGGGCGCGTGACGGGCCGGGAGGGGATGGAGCGATGCGAGGGGTGCCGACCCGGGGTGCGGCCGTTCTCCTCGTCCTCCTCCTCGGCTGCGCCGCAACCGGTGTCGGGCAGGCCCGGAGTGCGGATGCCGCCCCGGGGGTGGCCGCACCCCCGTCCGCCGGGGCACGCTCGACCGTGACCCCGTCCGCGTCGCGGCTCGCCGCGTACGAGGCCCAGGTCGTGTCCGGTGTCCGCACGGTCTATGTGGAGGCCGACCGCGGTTCCAACGCCGCCAACGGCGACTCCGAGAAGACCGCGTACGCCACCATCCAGCACGCCGTGGACGTGGCCCGACCGGGCGACCGGATCCTGGTCGGCCCCGGTGACTACGGGTATGTCAGCATCTACGGCTACCGGGGTGACCCGACGCACTGGCTCTCCATCCAGGCCGTCCCGGGCCGCGGGCAGCCGGTGATCGACGTGGCGGAGGATTCCGGCGACGACGGCGTGGACATCCAGGAGTCGAGCTACGTCGGTCTGTACGGCTTCCAGATCGAGGGGCTCCAGACGTCGAGCGAACCCAACCCGTCGGGTGTGGCCGTCTTCCGCGACGCTGACCACGTCTTCGTCTGGGACAACGACATCCACGACTTTCCGGGGGGAGGCGTCAACGCCTTCTACGCGCCCGCCACCGTCTTCGACGGGGTCCCGCTCCCGGCGGGCGGTTGGGACCTGGTCGACGTCTCGTTCAACACCATCCACGGGACGAGTCGGTACAACCCGACCAACACGTCGGGCATCTCCTTCTACGGGGCGGTCACCGCCGGGCCCGCCACGCTGGCCGGTGGCTTCGGGTACGAGGCGGTGGGCAACTACGTCTACGACGTGCTGTGCCTGGTCGACTCGACCTCCGGGCAGGGCGCGTACCCCTACGTGACCGACGGCAACGGGATCAGCGTCGACAGCCTGTCGGTGCCGTACGTCCCGGGACTCGCGCCGTACACCAAGACCGGACTCATCGAGGGCAACCTGCTGGCCGGCAACGGCGGACGCGCCGTGCACGTCTTCAACTCGGTGGACGTCGACGGGTACTTCAACACCGCGGTCGGCGACCTCCGCTCGTCCAGCCCGGCCATCGACGGCGGGGTCGAACTGGACTCGAACGTCCCCGACGGCCACGTCGTCTACTACGGCAACGTCATCGTCCCGCTCCACACCCCGAACTCCACCGACGGGGTGTCCATCTACGTCGACGACGTGATCGCCGGGGGGACCCAGGCCGTGCCGGCGGGCGACTTCGACCGCCGGTCGGTCGGCGCCGCCTACCTCCGGGGTGACCCGACGGCGGGCACGGTGGTGGTGCCCCGACCCGTACGCTCCTTCACTCCGGTCACCCCGGTCCGGGTGCCCGTCCCGGCCGGAACCACCGACGTCCACGCGTTGGATACGGGGAGGCCGTCCACCGGCACCGCTCCCGCCGGGGCCCTCGGGTAGGACGCGGCCGACGTCGCATCCCGGGCGATGCCACCACTACGGTGATCCGTAACGCCCGAGCCACCGGAAGGGACTGTCCTGCATGCCAACCGACCACCGCCCCGATGTCTCGGACCTGTCCGCCCTCTTCGTCAACACGACGCTGACCCGGTCCCCCGAGCCGAGCCACACCCAGCTCCTGATCGACGTGAGCGCCTCGATCATGGCCAGACAGGGGGTGCGCGTCGACCAGTTCCGCTCCGTCGACCACGCCATCGCCACCGGGGTGTACCCGGACATGCGCACGCACGGATGGGAGCAGGACGAGTGGCCGGAGCTCTTCGAGCGGGTCCTCGCAGCGGACATCCTCGTCATCGCCGGACCGATCTGGCTGGGGGACAACAGCAGCGAAACGAAGAAGGTCATCGAGCGCCTCTACGCCCACTCCGGCGAGCTCAACGACCAGGGGCAGTGGCTCTACTACGGCAGGGTCGGCGGCTGCCTGATCACCGGCAACGAGGACGGCATCAAGCACTGCGCGTCGAACGTCCTGTACAGCCTGCAGCACATCGGCTATTCGATCGCCCCCCAGTCCGACGCCGGCTGGATCGGCGAGGCCGGTCCCGGGCCGAGCTACGGGGACGTGCTGGACGACGGCAGTCGGGTGGGGGTGGACAACGAGTTCACGAACCGCAACACCACCTTCATGACCTGGAACCTCCTGCACCTGGCCCGGCTCCTGAAGGATGCGGGCGGGTTCCCCGCCTACGGGAACCAACGTCGGGAGTGGGACGCCGGCGCCCGTTTCGACTTCCACAACCCCGAGTACCGGTCCTGACGTTCGGTCCTCGGTCGTGGCACCGATCGGGTCAGCAGTTCAGCGGGTCAGCAGTTCAGCGGGCCAGCGGGTCGGATGGACGGGCCCGACGGTGCGGACCGGTCGTGCCGGCACCGCGCCAGCTCCACGGCCTCGAACAGCCGCATCTCGTCCAGGCTGTCGAGGGCGACGTCCGCCGCCGACAGGTCCAGGGCCCTGGTGAGGCCGTGGGGCACGGCCACGACGTAGAGGCCGGCCGAGGCCGCGGCCCGGATCCCGTGGGGTGAGTCCTCCACGGCCACCGACCGCCGGGGGTCGGTGTCCATGCGGGCGCAGGCCGTCCGGTAGGAGTCGGGTGCCGGCTTGGACCGGACCCCCGAGCCGGCGCAGACCACGCAGTCGAACCGGGACGCCAGGCCCAGGCGGTCGAGGTGGGACTCCACCCACGGCCTCGGCGACGACGAGGCGATGCCCACGGGCAGGCCCATCTCGCGGGCCTCGCCCAGCCACTCCTCGATGCCGGCCCGCAGTCCGGTGAGGGCCTGGAGCTCGGCCCGACGCCGGCGCAGTTCGTCGTGGCGCCGACCGTCGATCCTCCGGCCGGAGCGCCGCTCGAGCTCGGCCTCGGGGTCGAAGCCGTCGACGGTGCCGATGTGGCGCTGCCACTCGTCCACCGACAACTCCTGGCCGTACTCGTCCCACAACTCGGCCCACGCCCGGTACTGGGGCTCCTCGGTCTCGAGGATCGTCCCGTCGAAGTCGAGGACCAGCCCTGGTCGCCCCATCCCCCGAGTGTGCCAGTCCCGGTGACTCACCGCCCGGACGCGAACCACTCGTCCCTCCGGCGCTGCGCTCGACGGCCGCTTATCCCTATAAAACCGACTGGACAAGTCAGGTATTAGTCCGTACAGTGGATCCACAGGGCCGTAGCCGCCGGAAGGAACCGCGTGTCACTCGTCCACCCCGCTCCCCAACCCCAACCCGGCAGGCCGGCGGTCAGGCCGGCGTCGGACCGCTCCGCCCACCCCTCGTGGCGCGGCCCGTCCGACCGGATCCGGCCGGCGGGGTCGCTCTCCTTCCGGGCCCTGCGGACCGTGGCCGCCGGCCTGGCCCGGGTGCAACCCCTGCCCTTCGACGGGGCCGCCGGGCACGCCCGGTCGTCGCGCATCGCCGCCTCGGCCTTCTACGACGCCTGGCTCGTCCGCTGGCCCGACGGGTCGGGGCTCGAGGCCCACGACCACGGGGACGTCCGCAGTGTGCTCCAGGTCATCGACGGCGAGCTCGTGGAGTCCTACTCGGAACCCGGGGCCGGAGCCGAGCCCGCCGTCCGCACCCTGCGGCCCGGCATCGTGACGATGGCCGAGCCCACCGTGGTCCACACGCTGGCCAACCGGTCGGGCGCCGACGCCACGTCGCTGCACGTCTACTCGCCGCCCCTGGGCGACGTCCCCCATCATCTCCACCCGGCCACCGACCGACCCCACCACCCGGGCCGCCCGGTCGACCAGGGTCCCGCGCTCACGGTCGTGCGACCGTGACGTCGTCGGGACACCGGCCCGACCCCGGGCCACGTTCGAAGGGCAGTCAGTCGACGTCCTATCGATGATGCTCACGCACCACGAGCCGTCCCGTCCCTCTCGGCTCGTGGTGCGGAGCATCGCTTCTCCGTCGTAGTCGCCCCGGATCCGGACCCCGTCCGGCATTGGCCCGGGGGGAGTGCACCCCGTATGCAACTCTGGGTGACATACTCGTTCGGAACGACGAGCGGAGGCATGCGGATGATGCGACCCACCGGTGGGAAGTGGACGGGACGCCGCGGCGTCGGACGGGGTCTGGCCCTGGCGGGGACGGCGCTCGGGGCGGGCCTGCTGGCCGCCGCCTGCAGCTCGGGATCGTCCGGCACCGCGACGACGGTCACGACGGCCGCGTCGGGCGGGGGCACCACCGCGACGACGGCGGCGTCCGGCGGCGGGTCCACGACCGGCATCGACTCCCTGGTGCACTCGGTGTCGAAAAGCTCGACGACGACGTTCAGCGCCACCTACCAGACGACGCAGGCCTCGACGGGCAAGAGCCAGACCGTCACCTTCGCCCAGTCGCCGCCGAAGTCGGCGATCATCACGCCGAGTGGCAGCTTCTTCGTGAACGGCACGGACATCACCGCCTGCCAGGGGTCGGGCGCCACGGCGACGTGCACGAGCCTGCCGTCGTCCATGACCAGTGAGGTGAGCAGCCTCACGGACCTCTTCAGTCCCTCGATCATCGTCGGTGCCCTCAAGGGGATCCAGGCCCAGGCGGCGGCCCACGCCGCCGGCTACATCATCAGCACCTCGTCGGCCACCTACGGAGGCCTCGACTCGACGTGCGTGACCGCCAAGGGGACCGCGGAGCCCACGCCGATCACCTACTGCGGAGCCAAGTCCACCGGCGTGCTCACCTACGTGAACGCCAACGGCAGCACGATCACCCTGCAGTCGTTCACCGCCAGCCCGCCGGCCTCGACCTTCGCCCCGCCGGCCGGGGCGACGGTGGAGACGCTGCCCGCCGGCGCCTGACCCCGGAGGGGCGCACGCCCAAGTATCGGGACGGTCCCCGGGATCCCGGGGACTACGACAGGCGCTTCGCCTCCGCCAGCCCGGCCGCGCTGTAGACCCCGTCGGGAAAGACGGCGTCCCACGCGTCGCGCACCCCCCGGTAGTCCTCACTCTGCCCGTAGGCGGCCAGGGCCGCCGCCACCACCTCGTCGCGGCGGGCGGCCACGACGGGACCCAGCGCGAACTCCAGCTCGGTGTCGATCTGGGCGATGGCCTCGGCGAAGCGACGCTGGTGGCCGATCAGGCGGATGCCGTCGGAGGATGGTGGCACGTGGGTTCCTTTGCGGATCGCGGGGGACGGTGGCGGCGACCGCCACCGGGAGGTGGGTCGCCGCCGTCCATCGTGGCATGCCGTGAACCCGGGAGCGCACCGTCAGGGCAGGATCAGGTGCGTGTCGCCGAACTCGTGCCACCGGTAGCCCTGGTCGAGGGCCGCCTCGTAGGAGGCCTCGAGCAGCGGTCGCCCGGCGACGGCGTCGAGCATCATGAGATGGGACGACGCCGGCTCGTGCCAGCCGGTGATCATCCCGTCGACGACGCGCACGCCCCGCTCGGGCGAGATCACCAGCCCGGTCCAGCCGTCGTAGGGACAGACCGTCCCGTCCGCCTGCCCGGCGGTCTCCAGGGCCCGCACCACGGTGGTACCGACGGCGATCACCCGGTGGCCGGACCGGTGGGCGGCGTTGACCCTCTCGGCGGTGGACTCGGGGACGATCATCCGCTCGGGGTAGGGGAGCTCGTCGGCCTCGAGGGAGGCGACCCCCGTGTGCAGCACCAGGGGGGAGACGCCCACCCCCTTGGCCACCAGCGAGGTGATGGCCCCGGGGGTGAAGGGCCGGCCGGCGCTCGGCATCTCGGCGCTGCCCGGGGTGGTGGCGTACACGTTCTGGTACATCTCGATGGGCCACGGGCGCTCGACGTAGCCGTAGCGGATGGGACGACCGTGGGCTGCCAGCCAGCTGAGGGTCCGGCGGCCCGGGTCGAGGGACGCGGTCCACAGGCGCCCGGCCCCGCCGTAGGGCTCCTCGAGCACGGCCGTGGCGTCACCGGCCATTCGGAGGTGCCGGGGCGGTGGCGGCCCGGCCCACCGCCCGGTGGTCCGCCCGACGATGCGGCGCGGCTCGACGACCCACCGCGTGCGGTCGAGCCGGGTGGACAGGTGGAGGACGAGCCGGGTGCCGTCGTCGGCCGTGGCGTCGACGGCCGCCGGCAGCGTGCCCGAGGTGTTGATGACGAGGAGGTCGCCCGGGTCGAGGAAACGGGGGAGGAAGACGAACGAGCTCGGCACGATCTCCCCCGTCCCCCGGTAGGCGACGAGCAGCCGGACGGCGTCGCGGGTGAGTCCCCGGGCCTCGGGTGGCTCGGAGGCCTCGAGATGCCCGGGCAGGTCGTAGGTGTACCGTGCCGACCCTGTCGATCGGACCGCGGTCCGTGCCGTCACGACGACGCTCCCCACGCCCCGGCCCGGTACCGTCCGCTGAGGGCGTCCGAGTCCAGCAGGCCCCGCAACGCCGCCACCGCCGACTCCGGCTCGGGTCGGTCGGAGATGTCCTCCCCCGGGAACGCCGCCTGGTGCATGTCCGTGCGCATGTCGCCCGGGTCGAACTCGAAGACCCGCAGGTCGGGCTCCTCGGCGGCCAGTGTCCGGTGGAGATGGTCCAGGGCCGCCTTGGACGACCCGTAGCCACCCCACCCCTCGTAGTCCTCGACGGCGGCGTCCGAGGAGAGGGAGACGACGGTGCCCCGGGCGCGCCGGAGGTCGGGCAGCGCCTCCTGCACGAGCGCCAGCGGGGCGACGACGTTGACCTCGTAGACGTCCCGGAGGTCGGCGAGCCCGTAGTGCTCGAGCCGGGGCAGCGGGCTCGGGCCGAGCGAGCTGGCGTTGTTCACGAGCAGCTCCAGTGGGCCGAACCCCCGGGCGGCGGCGGCGAGCTCCCGTCGGTGGGCCGGGGAGGCCACGTCGCCGACGACGACGGCCGACGGGGCGCCGAGGTCGCCCAGGCGCCCGGCGACCTCCGCCAGAGGCCCCGGCTCCCGGCCGTCGAGGACGACGCTCCATCCGTCCTTGGCCAGGTCGATGGCCAGGGCCCGTCCGAACCCCCGTGATCCTCCCGTGATGATTGCGACCGGCATCGGACACCTCCCTTTCGTCTGCGCACCCTGCGCCGTGCCACCACGGTAAGAGTTAAAGTAATGTTTAAGTCAAGCGATTTCTCCGGGAGGTCCGACATGGAGCGGCTGCTCACCATCGGCGAGGTGTCGGAGCGCAGCGGTCTGGCCGGGTCGGCCGTCCGCTTCTACGAGCGCCAGGGTCTCGTCCACGCCGAACGCACGCCCAGTGGGCAGCGTCGGTTCCGACGCGACGTACTGCGGCGGATCGCTTTCATCCGGATCGCCCAACGCGTGGGGCTCAGCCTGGAGGAGATCGCCACCGCCCTGGCCACCCTGCCCGTGGACCGGGCCCCGACGTCGCAGGACTGGAAGCGCCTGACCGCCGGGTGGAAGGGGCGCATCCGTGAGCGCATCGAACTGCTCGAGGCGCTGGAGAGCGGGCTGTCGGCGTGCATCGGGTGCGGCTGCCTGTCGCTGCGCACCTGCGCGTTGGCCAACCCCGACGACGTGGCGGCCGGCGGGGGCCCGGGGCCCCAGTGGCTGATGGGCGGGTGAGGCGGCGGCGGCCAGGCGCTACTGTCCGGGCGTGGCCCTATCCCCCGAGGCGGGACGAGTGCTCGGGTGCCTGGTGGAAAAGCAGCTCACCACGCCCCAGCAGTACCCGCTGACCCTCAACGCACTCGTCGCCGCCACCAACCAGGCCACCAACCGCGACCCGGTGGTCGACCTCGGCGACGGTGCGGTCCTGGCAGCGGTAGACGAGCTCCGGGGTCTCCACCTGGTGCGGGTGGTCCTGCCGTCGCACGGGCGTTCGGTGAAGCGGTACCGGCACGTGCTCGACGAGGCCTTCGGCCTCGACGCCGCCCGCTACGGACTGCTGGCCACCCTGCTCCTGCGCGGCCCGCAGACGGTCGGTGAGCTGCGGGCGAGGACCGAGCGGATGGTCGACCTGCCCTCGACCGGCGACGTCCAGCGGGAGCTGGACGTCCTGGCCGAGCACCCCGACGGACTGGCGCGCCTGCTGCCGCGGCGACCCGGCCAGAAGGAGGACCGCTGGCAGCAGGTCCTGGCCGGGCCGTGGAGCACGGAGTCCGGCGGAGACGCGCCGGCCGACGAGGCGACCGACGGGGGACGTGCGGCCGGAGGACGTGGGGCCGGGGTGACCACGGAGCCACCCCGGACAGCGGTCGGGGATCAGCCGGACGGTCTCGACGACCTGCGGTCCGAGGTGGCCGCCCTGCGCGAGGCCCTCGACGGTCTGCGCGAGGAGTTCGACGCCCTGCGGCACGGCCTCGGCGAGTGAGTCCGGCCGTCGGCTGATCCGATCAGTCGAGCGCCTTGGCCAGAAGGGCCTGGAGCTCCACCCGCTCCTCGGCGGACAGCAGGGACAGGACCTCGTCCTCCACGCTCTCGATGCCCTTCTCGGCGTTCTCGAACGCCCGCCCGCCCTCGTCGGTGATCTCGACGAGGTGGCGCCGCCGGTCGGTCGGATCCCGTCGGCGGAAGGCGAACTCCCTGGCCTCGAGGTCGTTGAGCAGCAGCACCAGGTTGTTGGCGTCGAGGCACAGCAGCTCGCCGAGCTCCTGTTGGGGGATCGGACTGTGCTCGCGCACCATGGCGAGCGTGGCGAACTGCTTGACGGTCATGCCCAGCAGGTCCTCGGACGTGCGCCGGTAGATGAGCCGCGACAGCCGGGTCGTCAGGACCGTCACCCCGGGGGTTGTGCTGTTCACCATCGGTGCGGAGTATACCCCAATGACCCCGAAACCACTACTACCACCGTAGTTTGACACTCACTACTTCAGTGACTATCAATAATGAGGGAACCTGCAACCACAGAGATCGAGGAACTTCACCATGCCGTCGTCCTTCCGCGGCTTCATCCACGAGCGCCGCCGATGGGTCGCCCTCATCGTCGTCTGCTTCGCCATGTTGATGAATACGCTCGACCAGACGATCGTGAACGTGGCGTTGCCCACCATCCAGCGCGACCTGCACTTCACCCAGGCGTCCCTCGCCTGGGTGATCGACGCCTACCTGATCACCTTCGCCGGGGCCCTCCTGCTCGCCGGTCGCCTCGGCGACGTCATCGGACGCAAGAAGGTCTTCCTCGTCGGCCTGGTGCTGTTCACGGTGGCCTCGGCCGCCTGCGGCGCCGCCGACTCCCAGGCCCTCCTGGTGGCCGCCCGGTTCGTCCAGGGGCTCGGGGCCGCGCTGTCGTCCTCGGTCATCCTCGCCATCATCGTGGCCGACTTTCCCGACCCGGCGGAGCGGGCCAAGGCGATGAGCTCCTACATCATCGTGGCCGTAGGCGGCGGGTCGCTCGGCCTCCTGGTCGGCGGGTACGTGACCCAGGCGCTGAGCTGGCACTGGATCTTCTTCATCAACATCCCCATCGGCATCGCCGTCTTCGTGGTGGGCGCCATGCTCATCGACGAGAACATCGGACTCGGGCTGAAGGCGGGCCTGGACATCGGCGGCGCCGTGCTGAGCACGGGCGGGCTGATGCTCGCCGTCTACGCCATCGTGAGCTCGACGGAGTACGGATGGCGCTCGAGCCACACCCTGGCCTTCGGCGGGGCCGC
>Ga0182013_10005595_pt1 | contig 14562 bp, 14 predicted proteins | sample 612S2MmetaG_FD_120487 | JGI IMG/M metagenome (GOLD analysis project Ga0182013, IMG submission 120487) | Permafrost microbial communities from Stordalen Mire, Sweden - 612S2M metaG | ecosystem: Environmental > Terrestrial > Soil > Wetlands > Permafrost | place: Sweden: Stordalen | collected... | reverse complement strand
TTTTCGCGCGGTTTCGAACAAATCTCCGGCCATGATTTCCTTAGGGAAAATAATTTCCGCGCGAACAATACCTTTCGCCAGCGCCGTGGCCATTTTGCCCGCGCCGAGAAAGCCGATTTTCAGATTGTTTGCCATGGGAATTTTGTAGCAGGCAATTTTGTCCGGCGGAAGAGAAATTGTGCTGCAAATCGCGGCTTGAATTGGCGCGGGCGAAAAATTATCATCATGTCATGGCTAGTTTCAGTGGATTTTGATTTTTAATATGTCGAGCCGCCGGACATGGGAGACATTTGAAGCGATGCGTGACGCTGCCGAAGAAGGCGACGCGCAAGCGCAATGCTATCTCGGAGTGTGCTTCCAAAACGGTCAGGGCGTGCATCAGGACAATCAAGAAGCGGTGAAATGGTTCCGGAAATCAGCGGAGCAAAACGATCCGGTGGCACAATGCTATCTTGGTGTTTGCTACATGACCGGTGCTGGTGTGCCGCAGGAATATTCCGAGGCGGCTCGGTGGCTGCGCGAGGCGGCGGAACAGGAAGACCCGGCGGCACAGTTCAACCTCGGCCTGCTTTACGAAACCGGCCAGGGCGTGACTCAAAATTATGCCGAGGCGGTGAAATGGTATAAGGAATCTGCTGAGCGCGGGTATCCCGTGGCGCAATTCAACCTTGGCGTCTTTTACGAGACCGGGCAGGTTGTGGAACAGGATTTTGCAGAGGCTGCCAAATGGTATCTAGCCGCCGCCGAACAGGAATGCGCGCCTGCTCAATGCAACCTCGGCCTTTGTTACCAGACCGGACGAGGCGTCGAGCAGGACATTCAGGAAGCGGTGAAATGGTTCATACGCGCCGCGCGTCAGGGCGACAAAACCGCGCAGCACAATCTTGGCTTGCATTATGCCGCGCAAGAAGGCCGGGATGCCGATGCCGCAGAGGCTGCCAGAAACAAGCCGCGATAATTCAGCGCGCCAGCTCCGCGAGCTTTGCCGCCGCGTTGCTCCTGTCAATTGTTTCACCAGCCAGAACCCAGCCTTCGACGAGTGATTTTGATTTTCCTGCGAGGAACAATGCCGCAGCAGCATTGAGTAGAACTGCGTCGCGTTTTGGGCCGCGTTCCTTGCCGGACAAAATTTCGCGGACGATTTTTGCGTTTGTCATTTTATCGCCGCCGAGCAAATCGGAGAGCGTGGCAGGCTGCAAAGGAAAATGTTCCGGCATAGTCGTCGAGACCGTGAATCCGCGCTCCTGGTAAAATTCCGCAATCGTGTTTTCACCGAGCGTTGAAAGCTCGTCCAGAAATCCTGCGCCGGGAATTTTTCCGCACACGACCATCGCGCGACGAACACCAAGAGATTTCAGGACGTGCGCGAGCGGCTCGCACAGTTCCGGGCGCGGCACGCCGACAAGCATCGCAGATGGCCGAGCAGGATTGAGCAGCGGGCCGAGCAGGTTGAAAATTGTCCGCTGTCCGAGGTCGGCGCAGATTTTTCTGGCGGGTGAAATATGTTTGAACGCGGGATGATAATTCGGCGCGAAGAAAAAGGCGAAGTGATGATCCCGCAGCGAACGTGCTGCTTCTTCGGGCGAGAGATCAATTTTGATTCCAAGCGCTTCAAGAACGTCCGCGCTTCCGGCTTGCGAAGTAACCGCCCGGTTACCATGCTTGGCTACGGTCACGCCGGCGGCGGAACAGATGATTGCCGCAGTCGTGGAAATGTTGATTGTACCGAGCCGGTCGCCGCCGGTGCCGACGACGTCGAGGATTTCGCGTGCGCGGGTTTCTGTGTCGAGCGGCGGGACGATTGATTTTTCGCGCAGAGCACGGGCAAACGCGGTGATTTCTGCGTGCGTCTCGCCTTTTTTTGCGAGTGCGGCCAGAAAGCCGGCTTTGACTTCCGCCAGAACCGTTTCATCGGCGAGCTGTTCCACGCACTGCCGGATTTCTTCATCCGTCAATGCGCGCGCGTCGGCAAGTTGTCGTATGAATTGTTCGAGCACGGACGAATTTTAGAGCGGGGCGAGACTTCCGGCGAGAGAAATGCGGCCGACGTGGTTTGTTATGGTGTTCGCCGCCCTGAAAGTTCGCGTGACAGCGGTGGAAAATCGCGTAACTTAAAGCCGTTTCCCGCGTCTTGTAATTGTTTAACGCGGCGCAATTAATTTTATGTTTAAATGGTTGATCATTGTTTCCGCAATTGTCGTGGTCGCGGCGGGCGGCTTCTGGTTTTTTAATCGCGGTACCGGCGACGGTCCTCAATATCAGACTACGGCGGTCGAACGCACAGAGTTGACGCAAGTGGTGACGGCGACAGGTATATTGAATCCGGTGGTGAATGTGACCGTCGGCAGCCAAGTTTCGGGCATCATCACAAAGCTTTATGTGGATTTCAACTCGCCGGTGAAAAAGGGCCAGGTGATCGCGGAAATTGACCCTGCAACTTATCATGCGGCTGTCGAACAAGCCACCGCCAATCTGGCGAATGCAAAGGCGAATCTGGAATTGCAGCAGGCCCAGGCGGAGCGCAGCGCCGAATTGTATACGAACAAATTGATTTCCGGATCCGATTACGACACGGCCATCGCCACGCTGCACGAAGCCGAGGCGATGGTTCAATTGGACCAGGCATCGCTCGACAACGCGAACGCCAACCTGGGTTACTGCAAAATTCTTTCTCCGGTGGACGGGGTCATCATCCTCCGAGCGGTGAACGTCGGCCAGACGGTGGCGTCCAGCTTCAACACGCCGACACTTTTTCAAATCGCGAACGACCTGACGAAAATGCAGATTGATTCCAGCGTGGCCGAGGCCGATGTCGGCGGTGTCGTGGAAGGCCAGAGCGTGGACTTCACGGTGGACGCGTATCCGTATCGCAATTTCAACGGCGTCGTCACGCAGGTGCAAAATTCGCCGACGACGGTCAATAACGTCGTCACCTACGACTGCGTGATCGGGGTGACGAATGCGGACTACAAATTGAAGCCTGGCATGACGGCGAATGTTTCCATCATCATCGCCCAACGGGAAGATGCGCTGACCATTCCTAATGGTGCGCTGCGCTTCCGGCCGCCGGACACAGCCGTCGTGCAAACCAACAATGCCAGCGCAGGCGCAACGGAGGTTTCCCAAACGACCAATGTCGGCAATCGTGGCGCTTATGGGCAAGGTTTGCACCGCGGCGGTGGCGGACGCGCGCGCGGCGAACGTCCGGTCATTCATACCATTTATGTGCTTTCGGGTGCCGGGAAAAATGCGGTGTTGCAGGCGGTGCAGATCAAGACCGGCATTAGCGATGGCATTTCGACCGAAGTTGTTTCGGGTTTGGACGAAGATGCGCAGGTTGTGACCGGGATGGTTTCCGCCGGCGCTGCAACTCCGGCTGCCACCTCGAATCCATTCGGCGGCGGTGGACGCCGTTTCTGATTTTGAAAAAGCCGACCGTGCAAACCAACCACGTCATCAAGCTCGAGGAAATACACAAGACGTATCACACCGGTGAAGTGGATGTTCATGCGGTGCGTGGCGTTTCGCTGGATATTTTAGCGGGCGAATTTGTCGCCATCATGGGTTCAAGCGGCTCCGGGAAATCCACGTTGATGAACATGATCGGCGCACTGGACCGGCCGACCGCCGGACATTACTGGCTGGACGGGATCGACATTTCCACGTTGAACCGCGATGAATTGGCTGACATCCGCAACGAAAAAATCGGCTTTGTTTTCCAGGGATTCAATTTGTTGTCACGCACGTCCGCGCTGGAAAATGTCGAGATGCCGATGCAATACAGCCGCGTGCGCATTCCCGCGCCCGAACAGTTTGAACGTGCCACACACGCACTCGGACTCGTCGGTTTGGGCCAGCGTGCCGACCATCATCCCAACCAGCTTTCCGGCGGGCAACAACAGCGCGTCGCAATCGCGCGGGCGCTGGTGAACCGGCCGTCGCTTCTGCTCGCGGATGAGCCGACGGGAAATCTGGACAGCCAGACCAGCATCGAGATCATGGGCGTGTTCCAAAAATTAAATGAACAGGGAATCACCATTGTCATGGTGACGCATGAACTGGACGTGGCGCGTTACACCAAGCGCATGGTCATTTTGCGCGACGGGAAAATTTTGACGGATGAAAAGGTGGCCGACCGGCTGAACGCGGAGCAGGAGCTCGGAAAATTGAAACAAGAGCAAAAAGCCGTCCAGTTGGCGTGAAGGAAGAATGAAAAATGAAGAATGAAGAAAAAGATCTGCTGCCGCGCACCAAAATGTTTGCGCGCCGGATCATCCATCTTTATGGCAGCCTTTCTAAGGCGGATACGGTGGCTCAAGTCCTTGGCAAACAGGTCTTACGCTCCGGAACTTCGGTTGGTGCCAATTACCGTGAAGCCAACCGTGCGCGTTCAAAGGCCGAATTCATTTCCAAGATGGGTGACTGGTTGAAGGAAGCGGACGAAACCTTGTATTGGCTGGAACTGTTGCTGGATGAAAAGATTGTTCCGGCGAAGAAATTGAATGCGCTGGTATCCGAGTCCGGAGAGCTGGTTGCCATTTTTATCACCATCCTGAAAAAAGCACGAGGTTACGAATGAGCAGCTTTTTCATTTTTCATTTTTCATTTTTCATTTCCCCAAGATGAGAATCTTCGCCTCAATCCGGATCGCCGGGCGCGCGCTGCGACGGAACAAGATGCGTTCTTTGTTGACGATGCTTGGCATCATCATCGGGGTAGGAGCTGTCATCGGCTCGGTCAGTTTGACAAGCGGCGCAACGAAACAGGTCGAAGATCAGGTTTCCAGTCTGGGTGAAAGTGTCATCACGGTGTTTTCCGGCAATTTCACCAGCGGCGCGATGCGCGGAGGCTGGGGCAGTGCGCCGACGTTGACCGTCGAGGATGCCAAGGCGATTGCCGGAATAAAAAATGTGGTGGCAGTCAGTCCCGAAGTGCGCGACCGCGAACAGGTGCTGGCGAACGGCCTGAATTGGAACACGCAGGTCATGGGCGAATCTCCAGATTACCCGCAAATCCGCAATTGGTCCATGGGCAGCGGCGCGATGTTTGGTGATCAGGATGTTCGCAGTCTGGCCAAAACCGCCATCATCGGCCAAACCGTTGCTGACGAATTATTTCCCAACCAAAATCCCGTTGGCCAGACCATTCGCATTCGCAACCTTCCGTTTCTGATTGTCGGCGTGCTAGGTGCCAAAGGCTTTAATCTTTTCGGACAGGATCAAGACGACACGATTGTCGTCCCATACACGAGCCACATGCACCGCATCACCACGCGCACATTCGTGAACGACATTCTGGTGCAGGCCGCCAACGACAAGGTCATAGACAGCGTGCAGAATGACATCACGGATTTGCTTCTCACCCGGCATCGCAGCAAGGAACAAGATTTCACCGTGCGCAACCAGTTGGAACTGATGCAGGCCGTCACGGCCACTTCGCGTGCGATGAGCTTTTTGCTCGCGGGCGTCGCCGCCGTGTCGCTCGTGGTCGGCGGCATCGGCATCATGAACATCATGCTCGTCAGCGTCACCGAGCGGACCCGCGAAATCGGCATCCGCATGGCTGTGGGGGCGCGCGCGGCGGACATCCTTGTACAATTTCTGATCGAGGCCGTCACGTTGAGTGCGATTGGCGGTTCGATTGGCATCATGGGTGGCATGGGCTTTTCATGGCTCATCGCCTACATCAGGCATTGGCCGACTGTCACACCGTTTGTCTGGATGGCCATTGCCTTTGTTTCCAGCGCCCTCATCGGCATCGTCTCAGGTTTTTATCCTGCGTGGAAAGCATCCAAGCTCGACCCGATTGACGCTTTGCGCTACGAATAGCGCGTGACCACCGAAGTTTTATCCATGTCACTTTTCCGGCTGGAATTACACCGTTTCCGGACGGAATAGATCCCATTCAAACAGGAATTGCCCCGGTTCCGATAGGAATGACGACGTTTCCAGCAGGAATTGCCTTAAATCCGACGGGAATTGCCTCCATTCCAGTAGGAATCATCATCTTTCCAGCCGGAATTGCCTCCATTCCGACCGGAAAAACGACTTTTCCCGCTGGAAAAGCCACAATTCCAGCGGGAAAATATCGCAATCAGTTCAGAATCAGCAGTTTGCCATTTTGACGGTTCAGTCATGGTGGGAGCTGGTGGCGTGGGAGTGGGCGGATTGGCGGCACTATGTTTGCGCGCATTTCTGCGGATGGTTTGGTTGATAAATGTTGGGCGGATATAATTTTCTATCAAACACTTTCTCTCGAAACTTGTCTGGGGTGTTCGTTTTGGCCTAATCTGTCTGTGCTTGCAACCTGCCAAAATCCTGCAAACGCACACGCCGGCGCTTTTTCAAAAGGCCGTCCGTCACGCGGCGAAACTGCTTCGCGCCGGTGAAGTCGTCGCGTTGCCGACGGAAACGGTTTATGGCCTGGCTGCAAATGCTCTCGAAGAAAATGCCGTCGCAAAGATTTTCAAAATCAAGGGGCGTCCTGCGAACAATCCAATCATCGTACATGTCGCCAGCAACGAAATGGCGAAAAGCTGCGTGAAGAATTTTCCGCCGGTTGCGGAGAAGCTGGCCAGAAGTTTTTGGCCCGGGCCGTTGACTGTCATTTTGCCTCGTGCCGAGAAAATCCCGGAAATTGTGGCGGCGGGTGGCCAAACCGTCGGAATCCGCTGGCCGAGCCACCCATTTATTCAAGCCGTGATCCTCGAATGTGATTTTCCATTGGCCGCGCCGAGCGCCAATTTGTCCAATTCCATTTCACCAACGAACGCGGAGCACGTTAGCAGAAGTCTGGGCGGGAAAATTCCACTGATTGTAGACGGCGGCCAATCGCAGGTCGGAATCGAGTCAACTGTTTTGGATTTGACGGTTTCGCCGCCCGCAATTCTGAGACCGGGAATGATCCATGCCGAGTCACTCGCGGCGGTCATCGGCGAGGTGGGAAGCGAGAAGTCCAAAATGGGAAGTGAGAAAATTCTGCGCAGTCCGGGCTTGTTGAAAAAACATTATGCACCGAAAGCAAAACTTGTTGTATTAAATTGGAAGGATGAAAACGAACTTCGAGATCACTTCGCGCATCGCGTTTCAGATTTGGCAAAGTGCCATGTGATTGCCCACACGAGAATTCCATCGGGGTTTGATGCAGCCAATGTGAGCGTGATTCCCCACGATGCAGAAGCATTCGCCCGGGCGATTTATGCAGAGTTGCACCGCTGCGATGAAGCTGGCGCGGAGCTGATTGTTGTTGAAGCGCCGCCGGATATGCCGGAATGGTCCGGAATTGCCGACAGATTGCGGCGCGCGTCTTCGTGAAATTTATTGCGTCAGCTTCCAGCGCTCGCGGTCGGTCAGGAAAAGCCGGTCTGGCAGAAATTTTACCGGAGGCGCGAAACGCAGGGGGAATTTCGGTGGGATCTGGTTTTGAAGGACGGCTTGGATGATGAAGGAACCCCAGCTGAATTCGTGCGGGGTTATCCAGTCGGAAATGAACCTGCCGTCCATGGTTTCTGGCGTGAGATAAAGTGCCTGCACCGGTTTGATATAGTCATTAAGAGTGAAGAATTCGTTCTCTGCGTCCAGCGTGATCCAGACACACTGGCGCTTGCCATACCACGCCACTGCCCACGGCACGTCGCTCATCATCAATTCATTTCCCTTCATCCATCCGGCGGTCGTCTGGATTTCTGGCGGGTAATAAGGCGGATAGGCCACCGGCTGTGTTTTGGGCGGGGACAGAGTGGAAATCATTGGCAGGCACGACACTGTCACGAACAGTGCGATGACGAAATAACGTAATGGCGGCAGTGGCAGGTTCATTTGATCCAGAAACGTCAGGAACAAACTTATGCCATACATGAAAACCAGCGGCGCAAGGAGCACCAAGAGATTTTCCGAATTAACGTCAGGTGATTCCACGGAAAGCTGTGTCTGCCCCAATGCCTGGCAGATCATGAACACGCTAAGGCACATCAACAAAAAATAACGCATCCGCTTGGTTGCAACATTTCGAAATCCCATCAACAAACCCGTGAGAAAGAGCAGCGTCGCCCAGCTTCCGCCCAGCCTCGGCAGGTCGGTCTGGACGACGATGCGCAAATTGACCAGCAATTTGTGGACATACGGAGTCAGCCGGAACGGAAGCGTCAAATCGGGATGGAGCGACCGTTCCAGGCGGAAATTCGGGAATATATATGTCCCCTCAATCCATGCAAAACCCGCCGTGCCGAACGGCGTGCCGCTTACCGCGTAGTTTCGGGCAACCCATGGCGTCAGCAACAGCGCAAACATGGCAAGAGCCGCCAGTGCTTGAGGCACGCGCCGCGGCCCACCAAAAAGACTCAGAAATGCCACCAGCGGAATGACGGCCCAGCCAAATGAATAGCGTGTCAAAGCCCCAATCCCGACCAGTGTTCCCGCCGCGAGCGACCACAACAGCAACCGCCGTGCATTGGGCTGCTCTTCACGCGCCGCCTCTTCGATTTTCAAAACACACCAAGTCAGCGCCAGAAATATCACCAACAGCAGCATTGTGGACAAACCCGACACACTAAATCGCCACAGCAATTCGCAGCCAAACGTCAGCAACGCCGAAAGCCACGCTGCCGCCGTGTCGAACAATTTCTGCGCGATAAAAAATGTCATTATGACGACGGCCAGAAGCAGTATTTCGTTGAAGACCGCGATTTGAAAATCAGGTTGATAGCGCGAGAATCTTCCGCCTTCACTCCAGAACGGCTTTTTGAAATCCACGTCGTAATGAAACGGTATTGCCTTCATCAACCCCGCCAGCACTACGGGATAAAAGGGCGGATTGGCGATGTCCGGATGAACAGTATTGATACGCGCGAAATCAGCGCCTGCATTCGCCGCTGTCGCCCCGCTTTTGGTTTGGTTGTGGGATTGAACCAAATAAAGGCTGAAAGGCCGGATGAACAAAGTCGTGTAGCCTTTTCCTTCTGAGATATTGCGGGCCAGTTGCGCTGAATCCATCGCTTCCGGAGAGGAAAAATTTCGATACGCGCACGAGTCATACAATATCGCCATCGTCAGAACCGCAGCCACCAGCGCAACCACTCGCAGGACGCGCGCACCTCCGCCCACTTCCATTTTATGGATTGCGGCCTGAATGATTTCCTGGAACACCATAAATCAATGTCCTTCCAAATTATACGCGTGCAGTTTCCGGTGGAACGTCCGCCGGCTCATGCCGATTTTTTTCGCTGCAAGTGTGCGGTTGCCATCCGCTTCTTTCAAGGCTCGAACAATTAATTGCTTCTCCGCATCCTTCACGGTCGCAGCTTTTTGCAGTGACAATTGCATTTCACCCATCCGTCCCGCTCGCACGGACGGCGGCAGGTCGCGCGCTGAAATTTTTTCACCCCGGCACAACACCACGGCGTGTTCGACGGACGTCCGGAGTTCGCGCACATTGCCGGGCCAGTTGTAATGCATCAGCAGTTGGAGCGCCTCCGCCGTGAAATCGTTCACCGGTTTATTGTTCTCACTTGCGAACTCGTGCAAAAACTTTTGCGCCAGCAGCGGAATGTCACCCGGCCGGCCGCGCAACGGCGGCAGATTGATTTCCACCACGCGCAGCCGGAAAAACAAGTCCTCGCGGAATTTACCGGTTTTGATGAGTTCTTCCAAGTTTTTGTTCGTGGCAGCAACAAGCCGCAAGTCCGCCGTCAGAGTTTTATTAGAGCCGACGCGTTCGAAGGTCCGCTCGCCCAAAAACCGCAGGAGCTTCACTTGAATCGTCGCGTCAATCTCCCCGATTTCATCGAGAAAAAGCGTTCCGCCCTGCGCCTGCTCGAACCGGCCGATGCGCCGTTCATGCGCGCCGGTGAACGCGCCTTTTTCGTGGCCGAACAATTCGCTTTCCAAAAGTGTCGGCGAGAGTGCGGCGCAATGCACCGTCACGAATGGCTGCTTCGCGCGAGGACTCAACTGGTGAATCGCCTTCGCCACAAGTTCCTTGCCCGTGCCGCTTTCGCCGCCAATCAAAACCGTCGCGCGCGTCGGCGCGACCTGCTGGACGGTTTCAAAAATTTCCCTCATCTCCGGCGATTCGCCGACAATGTTTTCTAGGCCAAATTTGGAATCGAGCTGCTGCCGCAGGGAAACATTTTCCGTTTCCAGGTTCTGATGCCGCAATGCGCGTGCGATCCGCATTTCCAGCTCGTCAATTTGCAGCCTTCCTTTTGCGATGTAATCGTCCGCGCCGCGCTTCATTGCGTCCACTGCAAGTTCCTCCGATCCGTAAGCCGTCATCAAAATGCAGATTGGCGGCTTCGTTAAAGATTTCGCGCGCGCAATCAATTTCATCCCGTCCTCATGTGGCAGACGAAAATCCGTGAGCATCACATCGAAGTTTTCGCCCTCCAGCAGCTCCATCGCCACCTTGGCGTCCTCGGCCAAATAAACGTCGTAACGATCTTCAAGCGCTGCACGCAAACCATCGCGCGTTGGCTTCTCGTCATCCACAATTAACAAAGTAGGTTTCATATTTAATCCTCCGCATCGTCGTTCTCAATTATGAAACCGAGTGCGCCGAATTCTTTGCCTCGAGCAATCTTGGTTTGCGTTCGTGCAGAGGCAGCCAGATTCTAAACGTGGTTCCGCGACCGACGTTGCTTTCCAGCTCAATCCGCCCGCCATGCGCTCGCACGATGCGTTGGACGATCATCAATCCAAGTCCGCTGCCCTTTTTCTTTGTCGTGTAAAACGGCTCGAAAATGCGGGTGACCTGCTCCTGCGGGATGCCGCCGCCCGTATCTGCGACGCTGATCCAGACTGCATCCGCATTTTCTCCAGTTTGGAGCGTGAGCGTTCCGCCCCGCGTCATGGCCTGTGCCGCGTTTTTCACAAGGTTCACCAGAACCTGCTGCATCTGTATTGCGTCAATCGGCGTGGCCGACAACTGCCGCGCCTGCTTTAGTTTCACTGCAATGCCGCGATTTTCAATTTCAGGCCGCAGCAATTCCAAGGTTTTTTCCAGGACATCGTTTAGCGAAGCCATTTTCAACTGCAACGGTGCGGGACGGATTGCCTGAAGAAATTGGGTGATAATATAATCAAGCCTGGTGATTTCGCCTTTGGAAACTTCGAGAAATTGTTCGAGCCGCGCAGTGTCCGCTCCGCGAATATTTTTATGTTCCGGCGATTTCATTTTTTTCAACTCGCGTTCCATGAGCTGTAAATGGATGTGCAATGCGTTCAATGGATTGCCGATTTCATGCGCGACACTCGCCGCCAGCAGGGTCAACGCCTGGATGCGTTCGCTTTCGATGGCCTCGAAAGTTTTCTGCCGTGCTTCCGTCGCATCGTGCAAAATCAGTGCGACGCCTGAATTGTTTTCAAGCGATGTTGCATACATCCGCAAGAATCGCGGGCGCGGGTAATGAATTTCGAATTCATGGCGCACGACACTCCTGCCACCGGCGGAATCGGGGCGAGAAATTTTATCCCAGTCCATTTCCGGCAGGATTTTTGAGATATGGTTTTCCTCATCGCCCAATTGCAGTCCGATGAGTCGCGTAACGGCTTGGTTGAAATAAATGACGTGCCCGCTTTCATCTAAAACCAGCACGCCATCCTCGATTGTGTTGAATAGCGTTTCGAGAAAGCTGCGTTCGCGGGCAAGCCGTTGGACGACAGTCTGCAAACCTTCCGTGTCAAGCCGTCCGATACGGCCAAGCACTTTGTCGATAAAACTGGATTTGCTTGCAGTCATTGGGCAAAATAATAATTAAGAGTGCCAAGATGGCACAAATAATGTGATCGTCAAGTCAAACTAATGCAATTATGGCGCACTTGATTTTGTTTTTCTCCCGCTGTGAGAGACAGGAAAATTTCTTCAAGCTGGCCGGAATTGCCGCTTTGTTTGCGGAGTTCGTCACGGTTGCCAACGGCAACCAATTTTCCGCCGTGGATGATGCCAATACGGTCGGCCATTTCCTCGGCGATGCTCAATTGGTGCGTCGAAACCAGCACGGTCATGCCCGCAAGTGAGCGTTCCTTTAGAACATCTTTTACGACGCGGGCGTGCTGTGGGTCGAGGCCGACCATCGGTTCGTCAATCACGAACACTTCCGGATCGTGCAGCAGCGCGGACACGATGGCGACACGCTGGCGCGTCCCGTGTGAAAGGCTTTCAAGAGGCCGGTTTACAAACTCGGCGAGATGAAAGCGCGAAATCAACCCGTTCGCATTCGCTTCAATTTTCGCGTCCGGCATCTGGAACAATTGCCCGGTGAAGCGAAAAAATTCCCGGGCGGTCAGCTTGTCGTAAAGAAATGGAAAATCGGGGACATAGGCGATTTTACGCCGTGCTTCGAGCGGCTGCTGTTGCATGTCGAAACTGCAAATGCGCGTGGAGCCGGAAGTCGGCTTCATCAGGCCGGCAAGAATTTTCAGCGTGGTTGTTTTTCCGGCGGCGTTCGGGCCGAGCATGGCGAAAAATTCTCCGCTGGGAATGGTGAGCTTCACATCGTTGACTGCGATGAGATCGCCAAATTTCTTCACGAGATTGACAATTTCAATCATGACTTGCCCCACCCTTCTATCTCGGCGGTGAGTCCACCGGGAAGCTCCACACGCATGATTTCGCCGAGCGTGCTGATATAAACGACAATTTTGTTTGCCAGAATCTGTGTTTCGAGTCGATAAACGGAAACCGGTTCGTGGCCCAGCATCAGCCGTTCCCGGTACGCCTGCCAGTGGAGATTTTGCGCCAGCACGGTCGATTGCGGAAACTCTGGAAGTTCAAACCCACCAAAAAATCCGGTGCCGGAATTTTCCGCGAACGCGCCCAGCAGCTTGTTTGGATTTTGCAGGTCGGCGAAAGAAAAGACGCGCAATTCGGTCGAGCCGTCGGACGTGATTTCCAGGGCGACGGTCTGGTTTGTGGCGAGAGAATGGATTCCCACAGTGACGGCGTGCGATGAAATTTTCAGTGTTAATTCGCGCCACTCGCGAAGAGACGAAAATTGAAGCCGCCCGTCAAATTTCAGCCGGTTGGTGATGCTGCCAAGGCTCGTGCCGCCACTCAGCCGGATTTGATAACCGGCGCCGGTTGCAAGACCCTCTGGTGGCAGGCTGTTTTCATCGAGCTTGGCCATTTCCTGCTCGACGCTTGTGGAAAACTCGCAGAAACCGGACGACCGCCCGTTTTGGTAAATGGTGAGGGATGAACTGTCTGGCGCGGTCAGGATTTTCCGCCAGACCAAATCCAGCGGGACCGGCATTTCGCCGCCATGCGAACCGTATTCGGCGCGCCAGAGAAGAAAGTTCATCGTCAGCCAGAACGCTGCGACGATGACAAATGATAAGCGCGGAATCACGATGCCGGGATGTTCAACTCCTGCCCGACGTGCAGCTTGTTTGGGTTCACGCCGGGGTTGGCGGCTCGCAATGCGCCCAATTTGATTCCAAATTTGCGTGCGATGGCGGCTTCTGTTTCGCCGGAGGCGACAGTGTGCGTGCGCGGGGCGGCGGGATTTACGGGATGATTCGCATTTGAATTTGGTGAGGGTGTGCTAACAATCTGCGCCGGCTGGACTGGATTTTGGACGGGTTGCGCGGCGGGATAATTCGGTGCGGGGATTGAATTGGATCTAACTGCCAGTTGATCTGCGTAATAGGCATTCCATTTTTTCAATGCGTCCACTTGATCCTGCAATTGGTGGTTTTGGTCCGTTAGTTTTTCCAGTTCCTGCTGGACAACGGGGGCGCTGGGCATGGACATCACATCTGCGGCGAGCTGTTGCTTGCAGGTGGTGATGCGCGCGGTGACGACCTCGGCGTTTTCGGCATTCGGTTCCAGCTTCAAATATTGCTGGTAATGATAAATCGCGGCGGCAGGGTCGGATATTTTTTCGTCGAAAAGGCAGGCGAGTTCAAAATGCGCTGCGGCCGAATGGGGATTAACTTCCAAAGACTGCTCGAACGCCTCGACTGCGCCTTGGTAATCCATCGCGTTAACCCGGTTTTCGCCGAGGATGAAGTGGGGCTCCTTTTTTTCGTCCAACGAGCCTTGCCCCGGGTCACAGCCGCCTAAAACGGCACCTAGGCACACAACAAATGCGCCGGGCAAAAAATATTTCCTAAAATCCATGGCGCGAAATTAAACGAACGGGACGGGCGGCGCAATCGTGCGGGTGACGAAAATGAATCTTGGACCGCATATCTTTGCCCGGTGAGCTTGGCATTACTGTCATGGAATCTGGAAGTGGTGCGCGCGAGAGGACTTGAACCTCTAATCCTTTCGGAACCAGATCCTAAGTCTGGCGTGTCTGCCATTCCACCACGCGCGCATGAACAAGGCTTTGATGTTTGCCGGTGTCGCCCATGAACAGCAATGCAAGACCAAGCATCATAACTGAATTCTCGGAGTCGCAATCACCACAATTATACCGTCTAGCCATTATCATGGAACACCATATGCGGCCCAACTGCAAGCGGATCAATTAATGGACACGGCAGCAAGTAGCCTTGCAATACTACGGGTTAGCTCCACCAAAAGGTTGGCAAAGGTTGGCAAGTAACTATCTCCAATCATCCC